>Ga0272440_1003117_pt1 | contig 12528 bp, 5 predicted proteins | sample SSMMMBAug17_FD_192440 | JGI IMG/M metagenome (GOLD analysis project Ga0272440, IMG submission 192440) | Marine sediment archaeal communities from Little Sippewissett salt marsh, Falmouth, MA, United States - SSM-MMB-Aug17 | ecosystem: Environmental > Aquatic > Marine > Wetlands > Sediment ...
CATCCCCTGCACGCCTTGCTGGTACAGCGCTTTTGATTCATGAATATATTGATCAGGTAAAAACACCTCGAAAAGCCTGGACATATAACACCGGCCAACGCCGTGTGCGTCGCGCACCAAATGTTGCTTACGACTACCCTGGAACGGCATCCGATGGTCTTCGCACGACAGATGATTGGGATTTTTATAATGGCGCTCCGGATCGGTATGAATGGAAATTGATTGGAAAAAAAGAAAAATTTGTTGCATACAATTGCTATAAACTTCATAGCAATAAAGTGAAATATGCCGATATTTTAACCCCAGGCCATATCAATCAAGACCTTGTACGTTATGAACGTCATCGTGTATGGGTGGTTGAAGCCAATCTGAAAAAAGGGATCCGGCATTTGTATAAAAAACGTGTGTTTTATCTTGATGAAGATAGTTGGGCATCATTGGCTGCAGAAATGTATGATACACGCGATCAGCTCTGGCGAGTTGTTTTAGCACACGCAGTTAATTATTATGAAGTGCCCACATTATGGTCAACGCTTGATGTTTATCATGACTTGCAGGCAGGACGTTACTTGGCCACCAATTTGGATAATGAAGAAAAAATGTTTGATTTTTCATTATCATTATCTAAAAGAAATTTTACTTCTGGCGCTTTACGCCGGACAGGCATTCGTTAGCACTGATTCATTCAGTGTTTTTTAAGGGCGATATATCTGGTCAGATTTCAAATAAAAAAATGAGTTCCATTAATTAGATTTTCAGTCAGGCAAGCTGGACCTATCCGGCTTGCCAGAGCTGTTAAATTCGGCAAACACGATCATTTGAAATTAAAACGATTATTTTCAACCAGGAATACGTCCTTTACCACATCAATGAAGTCGATTTTTTTTTCGTGAACAACAATCGACTCATATTATTTTTCAGGAAGGCAGGCATTAATGATCAAGCCGAATTTTGCATTCAATGTCTTTTCCAAGACAGCCAGAGGCCAAAATCAATGGTTTATATATCCTTTGATTTTATTTATTTTTATGAATTTTTGTGTTTTACAATGGACATGGGCCGAAGACGAAAGTGATATTCTTTACGCAGTCCATCAACCCCTGGTTGAAAAGTCATTATTACTGGATATTGTAAAAACAGAAGATGCAAATTTTGTTGCAGTAGGGGAACGCGGACATATTATTTACTCCGCAGATGATGGCAAAACATGGACACAGGCAACAGTCCCCACTCGTTCTACGCTGACAGCAGTATACTTTATCAATGGTAAACGTGGGTGGGCAGTGGGGCACGATGCGATTATCCTGACCACATTTGATGGCGGCAAGTCATGGGCGCGTCAATTTTTTGCGCCAGAAAAAGAACAACCTTTCATGGATATCTGGTTTCATACAACGCAATATGGTATTGCGATTGGCGCTTATGGCATGTATCTGGATACAACTGATGGCGGGGACACCTGGAATGAAAAATATTATGATACGCTGGATGACCCTGACTTTGGACTCCCCCATTTTAATTCAATAGCGTTCACCAATGAGGAAGTTTTGTATATGGCAGGTGAAGCTGGATTTCTGGCACGATCGAACAATTTAGGCGAATCATGGGCAGCTTTGGATCGTCCTTACAATGGATCTTATTTTAATTTATTAATTTCAAAAGATAATATAATGTTACCATCTGGACTACGCGGGAATATATGGCTTTCTGACGATCAAAGCGCAACCTGGAGAAAACTGGAAACTGGCAATGTCGCCAGTGTCAATTGTGGCATTCAGTTATCTAGCGGCGATTTGTTTTTTGTTTGTATGGATGGTGTATCAGTGTTCTGTAAACAGGATGGAAGTAACTGCAAGGTCAATCTTCGTGCGGACAGAGTTGCTCTTTCATCAGTTGCAGAATTAACTCCCCATCATTTGATTGCAGTTGGTGAAAAGGGGGTTCTACATATTGGGATTGATGGGAAAGATATTCAATAGCCATTATATAAAACTTTCATAGAGGAGATAAACATCGTGGAAAGGATTGTCCAATTTATTGAAAAAATACTTTTTAGTTTCCGGCCAGTCGTCATTGCATTTTTCATCTTATGTACCTGCCTGTTACTCTGGAGCGCCTCATTTATTCGTATTGATGCCGGATTTGAAAAAAACATCCCCCTTGAACATGAATATATGAAAACTTTTTTAAAACATCAGGAGCTATTTGGGGGAGCCAACCGGATTTTGGTGGCTGTTGAAGATATACGTGGGGATATATTTAATCCCGAGGCATTAAAGTCCATACGAAGTGTCAATGATGAAATTTTTTTTATTGAAGGCGTTGACCGGTCAAAAGTAATATCAATTTTTTCGCCAAGCACGCGATATATTGAAGTTGTTGAAGATGGATTCAGAGGCGGACCGGTCATTCCTGCTGATTTTAAACCTGTGCCTGAAAGTATTGAGCAGGTTCGTAAAAATACCATTAAAGCCGGCATTGTTGGACGGCTCGTATCCAATGATTTTTCATGTGGTTTGATTTCTGTTCAGCTTCAGGAAATAAACCCAAAAACCGGAGAACGTTTAAATTATATAGAATTTGCACGAAAACTTGAAAAATTGATTCGGACAAAATATCAAAAAGATAATATCAAGATTCACATTATTGGCTTTGCAAAAATGATTGGTGATATTGCCGATGGTACACGTGGTGTTATATTTTTCTTTGGTCTTGCGATTATCATTACCTTTTTTCTGGTATACATTTATTGTCGATCAGCGCGACTATCACTCATGCCTGTTATTTGTTCATTGGTCGCAGTTATCTGGCAATTGGGATTATTAAATGCGGTGGGCTTTGGGATGGATCCCATGGCGATACTGGTTCCATTTCTGGTGTTTGCCATTGGCGTGAGTCATGGCATGCAAATGATTAATGGTATGGGGAACAATGTTTCCAGCGGTATGACACCATACGAAGCTGCTCGCGCAGTATTCCGAAGATTATGTATTCCTGGCAGTGTTGCATTAATCAGTGATACAGTTGGTTTTTTGACCCTCTTGCTAATAAAAATCGGGATGATTCAGGAATTATCAATTAATGCCAGTCTCGGCGTTGCATCGATCATTCTTACCAATCTGGTATTACTTCCCATTCTGTTGTCATATTTAAAATTCAGCAGTTCTTTTAAAATGAAATATGAAAAAACACTCAAATTTCATGATCGTATCTGGCAACCGCTTTCTCATCTAGCAAAGCCTCGTACAGGTCTGGCTGCTATAATCTTTGCAGTTGTCATTGCAGCACTTGGCTTTAAATATGCCCTGGAAATGAAAATAGGGGATCTGCACGCTGGCGCACCTGCACTTCATGAGGATTCCCGCTACAATAAAGACATCGCGTTGATCACCGAACGTTTTTCCATTGGTGTGGATGCCATATCGATTATTGTGGAGGCCTATCCAAATGCATGTACTGAATATGCAGCGATGAATGCAATTGATGAGTTTCATTGGCATATGGAAAATGTAGAGGGGGTTCATTCGGTAATCAGTTTGCCTGATGTATCCAAATTATTCAATGCAGCATACAATGAAGGCAATTTGAAATGGCGGGTCATATCCAGAAATGTATATGTGTTAACGCAAGCCACCTCAAGAATCAAAAGCGGTTCAGGATTATTAAATGGGGATTGTTCAGTTATTCCAGTTATCATCTACACCAAAGATCATAAAGCGGAAACCATTGAAACCATTGTCAATGCAGTGAAAAAATACGTTGCAGAACATCCAAATGATAAACTCAAATTTCGCTTATCAACCGGTCCGGTTGGCGTTATGGCAGCGAAAAATGAGGCGGTTACTGCCGCACAAAATCCCATGCTGTTATGGGTTTATGGCGTCGTTATCTTTTTATGTTTGATTACATTCCGATCTATTATTGCAACCTTTTGCGTGATTTTACCATTGATAATTGTATCTATTCTTGCCCAGGCATTGATGACATTACTTCAAATTGGCTTAACAGTATCCACACTGCCTATTTTAGCGCTCGGCGTTGGTATTGGGGTTGATTATGGAATATATATTGTAACGCCATTGTTGTTAAATCTCAGAAAAGGACTTTCCCTCTATCAGGCCTATCTCGCCACATTGAGAACAACTGGTAGTGCGGTAATGTTTACAGGTTTCACTCTGGCAGTTGGTGTCAGTACATGGATATTTTCTGAATTGAAATTTCAGGTAGATATTGGTATCCTGTTAACATTTATGTTCTTATTGAGCATGTTTGGCGCGATTCTCTTGCTGCCTTCACTGGCTGCACAGTTTTGGGGTGAGAATCGGATGAAATTTAATAGTTGATTGTACAAAAAAGTTGTGTAGAGACGTAGTATACTACGTCTCTACTGTACAAAAAACGCAAGATTGAACAATTCTTTGCTAAAATCCCCCGAAAGGAAATCGAATGTATAACAAACTTATATGCATCATCATAATTGTTTTTTTTTCCACTATCCCCGCAGCATTTGCAGCTGGAGGAAAGGTGACAATACACAATGCACGTTTTGTTTATTCTTTGAAATATGTGAGCAAAAGCCAGGAACATACCATTAATTTTGATCCGCAGAATGAAGGCGGTCAATATCGACTCAAGGGAAAACGAAATTTTCAGATTCTTGAAGTATATATCAATGAAAATGGCAAAGAAAGAACATGTAAATGTGGAGATAATGCCTTATTCCGATGGCGAACCCGACATCCTGTCGATGTAAAATACAAAAGTGAATATGAAGGATTTGATAAACCTTTAGTTACAATAACTGGAACCTTTGAAAAGCAATTTAAAGCGTTCAGTTGTCCTTGTGAGTAAATAACAGTCATTCTCATATTCATTATTCCCTACTTGAATCCTTATCTTTTTTATTGATCTATCCATCTTTCTCTGATACTGAATCATGATATTTTTTATGAATTAAGGAGCATTTTATGACAAAAATCGGAAAAATTCAGGTAACAAAAGGTGTTTATTGGGTTGAGATACCGGATGAAAGTATCTATATTTTATGTGGTTGTCCGGCTGACAGCGTCAAGCATATGAAAAAAAGAGGATTGGTTGTTACGCGTGAAGAAAAGGGGGTCTCATTTGAGACAGGCCCAAATGTCATATTGCTTTCAGATGTGATGCTTCAAAATGGTGGATTTGCCAATATGGCTGAATTTCCGGTTTTACAAATGCTATATTTTCAGGGGATGATCATCCCCAACCATCCCAATAACACGGGAATCAAACCCATGTTAATCGGTTCTGAAAATCAGGTTGAAGCCCAGATGCAATACATTTATCGGGGAAATTATGGATTAATTTCAGAAAACGAAATACTTGATGCTGGCATTAGTCCTGAAAAAACCAGAGCCATGATGCGATTAAAACTCAAGTTTGCCTTTGGCACTATTCGTAATACAGAGGCCTTGTTAGATAGTCGCATTATCAGTAACGATCCCATTGAAATTCGCAATAATGTTTTTGTTAGACGTGTGAAACTAAATGTTTTTGAATTTCAGTATCAGGATGAAACTGCAACAGTGGATCTTAACCTTTCACCGCATGAAATGTATGGCGCATCCTACACATTAGATTTTCATCATATAAAACGTGAATACTTTGCAGTGCTACATTCCGGTCAAGGTGATGGATGGGATGTCAATCGTCCAACCATGTCATCCATTTTGATGTTTCAGGGAAAAATTTATTTAATTGATACCGGTCCCAATATTCTCTATAGTCTAAAGGCATTGGGTATTGGTGTGAATGAAATTGAGGGGATTTTTCATACCCATGCGCATGATGACCATTTTTCTGGATTGACAAGCCTGATGCACACAGACCATCGGATCAAATATTATGCAACAGCATTGGTGCGTGCATCTGTAACAAAAAAATTAAGTGCACTGGTATCCATTGAAGAAGAGGAATTTGCCAATTATTTTGAAATCCATGATCTTGAATTCGACACCTGGAATAATATCGAAAGTCTGGAGGTCAAACCCATATTTTCGCCACATCCAGTTGAAACCAGTATTCTGATCTTTCGTGCACTTGGCAAAGATGGATATAAAACCTATGGACACTTTGCCGATATTGTTTCCCTGGATGTACTAAAAAATATGATCACTGACGATCCTGATTCCAATGGAATTTCTAAGGAATGGTTTGATGACGTTTGTAAAAATTATTTGGAACCCTTGGATATCAAAAAGATAGATATTGGTGGGGGAATGATTCATGGTGTGGCAGAAGATTTCAGACATGATACGTCGCAAAAAATTATTATGAGTCATACATCCAAAGAATTGACCTATCAGCAAAAGGAAATTGGATCTGGTGCGCCATTTGGTATGGTGGATGTTTTGATTCCATCACATCAGGATTATGTTCGACGCCATGCGCTTCGTTTTTTGAAATCATATTTTCCCAATGCCCCTTCCGATCAGCTTGGAATGTTGCTTAATAATCCATTAGTGACCTATAATCCAGAATCGATTGTTATAAAAGGCGGAAAAGTCAACGACAATATTTATCTCATTTTAACCGGTGAAGTTGAAGTTATCCAAACTGATACTGATGGTTACAGTATGCTATCTGCTGGTGGCATTATTGGTGAAATGTCAGCCCTGTGCCATGAACATTGCAAAGAAACATATCGCGCAATTAATTTTGTTCAGGCGCTTGAAATTCCTTGCAGCCTGTATATTGACTTTATCAAACGAAATGGATTGTACGCAGAAATTGAACAACTTAAAAATAGAGAATTTTTGCAAAGCACATGGTTGTTTGGCGAAGCCATTTCTTATCCAACGCAAATAATGATCGCACAGGAACTTGTGGTTGTAAGTTATACCCCAGGTCAGGAAATACCACTTGAAAAAAATAGCGACATTTATATGTTAAAACAAGGATCTCTTGAAAGAATTCTGGATGATCAGGTTTATGAAACATTGACAGCTGGCAATATTATCGGTGAAGAATGCGTTTTGTTCGGAACGTCAAGTCTTTTTAAGACGACTGTCATCCAAAACTCAAAATTATTAAAAATACCTGGTAAGGTATTACTTAACATTCCTATTGTGCGTTGGAAACTTTTTGAAACCTATGATAAGCGAATGAAATTCATTCTAAATCCCAAAAGCGCAAAAAGACCCATATTTAGTTGGCGTGAAGAATATGCGGTTCAGATAGAAAGCATGGATAAAGATCATATGCATTTTTTGGAAAAAGCCAACACATTGTATCAATTGATTCAAGATGGCAATCAACCCGCATTTATTGAAACAATTGATCAACTGATTTCCTTTGCCCAGCGACATTTTAAAGATGAAGAAGCGTTGATGAAAACGCATTCGTATCCAGAATATGCGTTACACCATAAAAAACATAAAAAAATAATTCGTGAAGCGCTTGAAGTGGTAAAAAAAATTAAAGAAAACACAATAGATATCGACTTAGACTTCGCACATTATTTAAAAGATTGGATAATTAACCATATATTAACTGAAGATCGCAAATATGGCGTCTTTCTTAATGAAAAAAGTTAATTAAGGGATTCTCTGAAAATACGTTCCCCTTTTTAAAAATGTTCTTCGGTGTTTTTGTTCTGTAGAGACGTAGCATGCTACGTCTCTACGTGCCAAACTATTATACGTTCAAAATAAATGGGGAACTTATTTTTCGAGTATTCCTAAATAATCAATGGCCAGGAAAAAATTCGACAGAAACTGAACTGTTCGAATAATGAGATTATTTTTTATTTGGCAGACGCCGATGCAATCGAAACGCAAAACTGTGAATTCGACGTTCATCTATGGGTGTTGCATCATCATAGTAAAAATAAAAAGGAATGTCTTTTCGATAACGCAGCAAGCTTTCTTCAATCAAGCCATTATCACATCCCCAACAACTGGTCACAAGAACACCATCGATATTCCCCAATTCCCACTGATATAGGGCATTACCCACTGCAATGGGGGACCCACCATTTACCCTGGGATCCAGTACTTTTTTCCCACGTGCAATAGCGGCATCAATGTTTGGTTGTGGAAGCCAGGGGTGTTTCTGGCACATGGAGCGATACAATTCTTTGCGAATACGAATCATATTTGCTCGATAAAACAGTTGTGTGCTTTGGCTGCTGTTTCGACCAAATATCAGAGCGGGATGATACATACCTAAATATTCCAAAAAGTCACACACCGGCTCCTGTAATATATGAACATTATGATCACGAAACATTTCATAAATTCCACCATTTGCAAAATCATTGCCTTTGGTGAGAATATCACCTGTCACAAAAACAGTTCGGTATTCATTTTGTGATTTATTGCTTTTGTTTGATAAAAATGCATCAGAGGCACGATTCAATATTTCCTTAATCAATACCCATTGCCACCCCATTTGAACCGGATACAGCAATCCATCAAGGGCAGGTTGTTCCATGGTTTGAAGAATCTGTTGAGAATAATATTGATACAATTGTTTGGATTGTCCAGGATGAATTTCTTCGGTCATATAATACAGATATAATTGACGAACAATATCCAATGCGACAGTGCCAGTCCAAATCTGTGCTGCCATTTTAGCACCACCGGCAATTTTCAATGTAGAGACTTTGATATTACTTTCTGCGCCCATCCGATCCAGATTAATACGATCTTTTATACCGAAGGCGGCAGCACGACACATTTCTCCAGTAATTTGCATGAGTCGGGTTTCTTTTGTTGATGATGGATTTGTTTCCAAATAATCTTTAAAAGCACTCCATATTAATTGATAGGAAAGGCATTCCTTACCAGAACAATCCTTTTTTCCTGATAATAAAATATCATGGGAATAATTGCTCGCAGCAGTGGCATCATAGCCATTGGCCCGATATACAGCGGCAAAGATATCTCCAAAATAGTCCAGGCTTGACATAAAAACATATTTGACATTTTTATCCAGATACTTGCCTGTATGCTTTCCATGATCCATGTAAGTAATGGCCGTATTGTTTTCTATAGGATAGTTTTTTTGCAGATATTGATATACAGACTGCATAAATGCTTGAATACGCGTGACATACCCGGCGGTACCGCCATGACCATCACTTTCAAGAAGTGTGTGCGGATACCCTTTCATGGTTTCCTGTAAGAATTGCTCTGTAAAAGAGGTTGGGCCACATCCAAATGAGGCAATCATCAGGGGAAACATGTCGTTCATATTTTTGGCAGTCAGTGCTGCACGCATAAACCGATTGGAATCTGCCCAGTAGATTTTTTCAAGCTTTGGTATTGATGGATCAATTTCAATGCAATCTGATGGAATGGCCATTGCCCCATTTTGACGAATTAAATTAGGAATGTCTGCATTAATGGCCCGATCATGAATCACGTGCAATGATCCGCAAACAACGACCATTGGGACTTTATGATTTCTGGCCGCAGTAATGGCCTGATTCCCAATATCAAACAACTCCTGTTCGTACCGATTTTGTGCGTTTGCCGCTTTTACAATGGCATTGCCCAGTTGGCGGGCAGATGCGTTTAAATATTTTGAATATTTCAATAATTCCCATACAAGGGTCCAATGTGTCAAGCCATTTGAAAAGGAAAGATTGGGACGTAAAACCTTGACAGGACTTCCTTTGGCTTCAAGAGACAGGGCAATGATATCAGGCAGGGCATGTTCTGTCACGCAGGGTTTTCCGCCAAGTCCTTTTGATGGATCATAGTCAGAAATTTTTGGGAAAAACATGATATCACAATCTGTTTGACACACCGAATGAGCGATTTTTGTTGGGCCGCAGGCATCAAAGCTGTTACATAACTGTTCGCCCTTCGCCAATGATTGTGAATCGGATCGTAATACCTTGACCGAAAAACCCAGTTGGGAAATCAATGTGGCTGCCCAGGGTAAATAGAGTGCCAGGGGGCCAATTAATGGAATTGCAATTGTTGGTCGGTCGGATAAAATTTTTTCATACTCATTTAAGAGGGCTTGACGCATCTGAAATGGATTGATCAAATCTGCAGGTAATTTGGGACGTGTGCCAGAGATTACTTCATATTTTGGACAGGCGCCGCCAGTGAGCGCAATACGCTCATCATTGCCAATTTTTATGCGTGTCCGCTCAATGGGACATAAGGTGTTGCAAGTGGGATCTTTACATTGAAATTCTTCTCTGGAAATTATTTCTGCAGTAAGAATTTCCTGAATGTTTAACATGTCTTTAGTTTCTAGGCTCTCAATTTCTTGCATCACACACAATCCAATTCCCCATGCACCCATTGCACCAGGATTTGGCGGCACAACGATTGATCGACCAGTAATTGCCGCCAGTGTCCATGCCAGAGAAGGATTTGAGGCTGGTTTTCCTTGAAAAAAAATTGTATCTGACAAGGTTCGCTGTCCCATTACACGATTCAAGTAGTTGTGAATGACAGCGTACTGAAAACCTGCAAAAATATCTTCAAGGGTAAATCCATCCTTTAATGCCTGTGCGCCGGCATCTGCAACAAAAACTGTACACATTTGACCTAAATCAGGTGGATTTGTTGCGGCCTGTGCCATTTGAATAAATGTTTCAATCTCAGTTACATTATAAAAAGCGGCCTGTTCTTCCAGAAAGGAACCGGTTCCTGCGCTGCATGCTTTATTCATATCACTTTCAACGATTCGTCCACCGCTGACTCGGATATATTTGGCATCTTGACCGCCTATTTCAATGATTGTCAGATCTTTTCCTTTATCTGCATCGCATCTGATTGATGCGGTTGCATGCGCCACAATTTCGTTTAAAATGACAATGGAGTTAACTTCAGGAAAAACACCACGAACCAATGTGCCAACAGCTTCGCGCCCGGAACCTGTCAAACCAATACCGCGAACATCTGGAACGCCCTCTAACAAAATGGCTTGAATCAAACGATATGCAGCATCAATGGGGTTGCCATTGGTTCGATCATAAACATCAAGAACAGGTTCTCCTGTCTGGATTGATGTCAACACGGCTTTGGAACCGGTAGACCCCAGGTCTAATCCCAATACAACCGGAATTTCATATGGATTTTCCGCAATGGATGGACCAGACATCAAGGTTGTATTGTCTTTCCATCTTATTGCCGGCGATAATACCTTGAATCTCTTCTTTTTTTCTTGAATTAATTGATCAGGTTCTGTTGGCAATGGCATATGGGGGGAATCCAAATATTTTGTTGCCATTGCACACGCACCCAGTGCTTCAAAAGCCAGGTAGTTATTTGGTAGTTGAACGTGTTGTTTACAGATCGTTTCAAACGCATTTACCAATGATTGTATTTGGGCACATCCACCAATCAAATACAAAGGACCATCAATTTGATTTCGTTTCAGCAAGGCGCTGGCATTTCTCGCCACAGACTCAAAAAATCCGCGAAATAAATCTGTTAATGGCTTACCTTGATTGGCATAGTGGGTCATTTCACTCTTGGAAAAAACAGCGCATCGGGCAGTGATCGGAATTGATTTTGATGCGGATTGCGCCAGTTGATCTGCACCAGCGATATCCAGGCCAAATCGGGCGACAATTTTTTGAATATTTTCACCTGCACCAGACGAACATTTATCATTTTCCAGATAATGATATTGATAATTTTGCGAGGTCTTCTCTCGTGACAAAACACTATAGCCTCTCGCGCCCACTCGAATGAGATTCACTTGATCTGGAAAATGCGTATCGTATTCAAGCGCAGATTCCTGGCAGATATCTTCAGGTAAAACAATAACCGGTTCTCCAAGCTGATCTGCATAAATGCCTGTCGCAAAAAGGAGTCGGCATTTTGAGATATGATGTTCTATATACCACTTTCTGAATAAATCAAAAGGATTACCCTCGTGAGGACGATAATCTATCTTTTCCCAGATAAGTCTATTATCGCTTTGAACAATCGCAGTTGCAAAGCTGATAGATGATTTGCCAATATCACAGGCTGCAATTATTGGAGTCATGGTTTGGATTTGCTCCTTCGTGCGTGAAAAACATTACCAATTGGACAAGATTGTTAAGGCTGTTCGTTGGACAGATCAGACATTGTCAACTGTTTATCCACTAATAACTATGCCCAAAACAGGGAATAATGTTATTCTTTATTATAAGGAATCAACGAAAAATATGTTCCTCATTTATCTTGAACGTATAATCGTTTGGCACGTAGAGACGTAGCATGTTACGTCTCTACAGAACAAAAAACCCGATGAACATTTTTAAATGGAGAACTTGTTTTCAGAGCATTCCTAAAGAAAATTTATTTAATATGCTATCTTTACATAATAATTAATATTATACAAGATCTTATTCAAATTTTTCCAATTAAGGAAATCTCTGAAAATAACGTCCCATTTATTGATATTGTTCGTGTTGAGGTCATTGTACTGTAGAGACGTAGCATGCTACATCTCTACACGATCTTATTTTTTTGTCTGATTAAGGAATGCTATGAAAATAAGTTCCCCATATATCTTGAACATATAATTGTT
>Ga0272440_1003118_pt1 | contig 12524 bp, 6 predicted proteins | sample SSMMMBAug17_FD_192440 | JGI IMG/M metagenome (GOLD analysis project Ga0272440, IMG submission 192440) | Marine sediment archaeal communities from Little Sippewissett salt marsh, Falmouth, MA, United States - SSM-MMB-Aug17 | ecosystem: Environmental > Aquatic > Marine > Wetlands > Sediment ...
AGTTACTTGCCATGAGTCATCTTTTTTTACTTCACTATCATTGATAAAAATCAATGCTGGTAAAAATAATTTCAAACCTTTTATGTTTTCCTGAATTGATTCTTTCCAAAATATTTTTGAATATAGATGTTGATCTGTATTTTTAAATAGTGAATGGCTAAATATTAAACTTTTAGCCATATTTTCAAATAGATTTGTTTTACCTGCTGCATTTTCACCAATAAAGCAATATACATTTTTATTTTTCTCAAGATTGATATCAAAATTCAGACTTGCATCTGTATTATAGGCTTTATACTTGTAAATCATTTCACCCTCTTTATTTAATTTTGCTGTTAATAATTCATTCTTTTAATTTTCCATAACTATTGATCGTTTAGTTAATTACCAATTTTTTTTATAAAAAGGCTATTCAAGTCTTATGTCATTCCATCAATCAATTCTATTATATATCAAATCTCCAGGGCTATGTTTTAAAATATAATTTGAAGTAAAAAATAAAATTAATGTCGCACTAAAAAATATTGCAATTACTGTAATAATAAATGGTAAATTTAATAAGTTAAAGTAAAGATGACTTGTTTCCATTGGATATATAAATGAAAGAAGGTAACGAAAAAAGCCAGAAAAACCTAAAGTTACCGAAAAAATAAATGAAAATAATATTGTAATTGATATAAATTTTATCATAACCCCTAAATATATTTTTCTTAGAATACCATCTGAGACTCCAAAAGCTTTGAATGTACCAATATATACACGCATTTTGTATAAATGCAAATAAAGGATATAAGATATAAATACACAAACACTTATGATACTAATAAAAATTAACATACTGGAAATTGTATTTGTTAAGCTTGTCACAAAATTATAATTCTTTAAGTTTTCAATTCTTGTCATATCAATTTCTAGTTCAAAGGGTTTTTGTCTTAGACATTCTTTTAACTCACTAACTGAGTTCAGGCTAGACAAGTGGATTGATAGCCTATCAAATTTTTTTGTGGATTGCATTTGTCCCAAAGGATGGTGATATAATTGAATGATATGTGAAAATTTTGAAAAGTTTTTAAATTCTTTAAAAATAGAGTCAAAATCCTTTAAAGTTGGTTTAGGTTCTATTATAGTTTGAAGAACATAACCTTTTTCATATGAACAGTTATAAGGTTCGGGATCTCTTATAAATATGTTTTCATAATCATCTTTCAAGTTTCTAAAGAAAATATCCAGTTCATTTTTTAAATTCCAGCCTTTATCTTCATCTCCTTTTATAAATATTTTTAAATATTTAGATTTTTTAGGATTAAAGGCATTAGTTTCATCTACAAACCTTTGATCATGAAAATATAAAGTAGATGCAAATAAATTTTTTCCAGGAAGATCTTTTACAACAGCAATAATAGGTACTGGAACAATTCTATCTTGATCATTCATCTGTGAAAACGACATATTTATAAAAAGAGAATCCTCATCCTGTCCATAAGCCTTAAAAAATTTGTTTGATATAATTAAACCAATATCATTTGACGAATTAAACCCCTTACCCTTAATGAGGTTTTCTCGACTTAATATTTTTTTTAAAATTGGATCTTTTATATCAATGGTACGGCCAAAGCAATAATAGTTATCCTTTTTTTTAGTATTTCGTATTGCAAGAGCATAGCTGTAATAACCAGTAGTCTCTTTGATAAAATACTTCGTTTTAGTTTCATTAAGTTTTTGTATCATATCATTCAAATCATTAACTTTGTGTCTAGGGATATCAATATCTATCCAATTAACAAAGGGATCTCTCATTTTTTCATCAAGATAGTTTAATCCTCCATTTGCAAAACCTATTGAACAAAATGCAATAATTAAAATAAGAATCAATATCGCTCCATCTTTTGATAAAGCAGAAAGTTCACTTCCAATTCTTTTGGAAAATAAATGTTCAAAATTAACGCCAGTAATAATAGTTTTATCTTTTTTATTATAATTATTTTCATAGTTTTTTCCACGATTCATTAGATTTCTTATACATTCTTTTTTGTTATCACCAAATTCTTTCCATATTTTTTTTTTATCTAAGTCAATTGATTCAAATATATCTATTCCTTTTTTTCCCTCTATTTTTAAACCATTTTCTGGGATGATGATTATTTGATCAGCAAATTCCAAAGCAAGGTCAATGTTATGAGTCACAACTAAAGCACTGTGTTTACCTTCACTTTTTTGAATATGTTCCTGAATTATTTTAAATACGTTTCTTGAATCTTCGTCACCAAGGTTTCCAGTTAGCTCATCTCCAAAAAGAACTGTATATTCAGGAGTTATTGCTCTTGCAAAAGCAGCTCGCTGCTGTTGTCCCCCGGATAATTTTTGTGGGTAAATGTTTCCAATTTTACTAGCAATCCCTATTGCTTCCATTTTTTTATGAGCATCTGCTTTTGCGCTATTTAGTAACTCTCCCTGAATCATCCTCGTCAAGCAAATATTTTCATCAACAAAAAATTGAGGTAACATATCTGGCTGTTGAAACATAAAACTAAAATATTTATTTCGCACATCTGAAATTAAATTACTATTTTGCCATAATTCTTTATAGTCAAATATTTTTTCAGATTCATTTTCAGAATAAAATTTAATACTTGTATATTCATCATACGTTGGTTTATTCATTAAACCAAGCACTTCAAGAAAAGTTGTTTTTCCACACCCTGAGTTTCCAAGAAACATTATAATTTTACCACGTTGTATTTCTAATTGTGAAATATTGATAACAATACCATTGTTATCATAGCTGTGCTTAAGATTTTCTATTTTAAAAAGCAATCCCATTCAGTACTATCTCCAAAAAAATTATATAAACATGATCGTTCAACTTTGGTTTTTCCTGGCATGAAACATGCCCATTTGCTTAAAATCAAATTTATTGGTTTAAATGTGCAGCAAACCAAGAGGGCATATTTGATGCCAGGAAAAACCAAAGTTGAACGATCATACATATAATTGTTAATTATGGTATTAAATCTTCACTAATCCAATAATAGGGAATTTCATTGGAACGAAATTTAAACTTATAATTGTCTTCATTTAAAATTCTTTCTATATTTTTTATTTTACTTTTTACGTTATCAACATACTTTATAAATTTATTATCGGGGAAGACACGTTTATCAATAATATCTTTCAGCTTAACATTTTTAATAGCATCTGTTGAGGATGGCAACCCTGTAACTTTTTCGTGAATCTCATTTAAACCAAGCTTATCCATTTCATGGTCACTGAGGTCGCCGATATGGATTTTCAATATTTCCTTCCATGTCTTATACATATGTTTTCTTTCTTCACTAATACTCAAAGTTCCAGCTTTATAAAGGTTTTTAATACTACTTCTAAGATCATCCAACTCTGATCTTTCAAACAAAAGAACTCTTTTGAACAATGGATGTATCTGTGAGTCTACCTTCATCGTTCCACTTAGCCTTAAATATAATTGATATTTTTTTCTTTTGATTTTATCAAATTCTTCTTCTGTTATTTGGGCTTCTCGAAAAAAATTTAATAAGCCATCTGTAAACGAGCTTGTAAATTTATAATTCTTGGAACTATCTGAAGCCTCATCAAAGCTACTTCCATCTTCAATAATTTTTCTCATTGCCTTAATTAACTCTTCATTTCGAGAATCCAGTTCTTTTATAAAATTTTCAAGTTCTGATTTAAGTTGTTCAGGTTTCAACTGGGTACTTATAGCATCTAAAAGACATCCAGAATAGGTACCTTGAGATAACCAATGCCTATTTAGATTTGTAAACATATGAGGTTTATCTACACCTAAATACGAATTTTTCTCAAAAATCCTTTTTGCAGTATCATTAATTATTGATTTTGTCTGTAAAATAAAATCATTATAAGCTTGGTGTTTTTTATATTTAACTTGAAAAGCTATAAAGGCACATTCTTTTTTTACTAATAAATCAACTATTTTAATAGCATTATTAGAATTATGATCACCAGTATCACCAACTAAAACAATTACATTTGTATTTTTTTTATCTAATCCAATTCCATTCAATGCTCCTTTTAAACCATAAAATACTGCTTCGTGTTTTGTATTATTATTTTCATCCCCTGCTTTAATTCCTGATAGAAAATTAGAAATTGTTTTGCTATCAGATAATGATTGTATTTTTCTTTGTCGTTTTTTACTTTCAGTCAAATCTCTGTAAATAACTGCCCCAAAAGAATATTTGTTTTTAGACTTAAGTTGCTTCATACTCTCTTCAATCGCATTACTTATTGGACGAAAATATGGTGCCATACTATTAGTTGCATCAACAACAAAAACAATATTTATTTTTCTTTTTGTTGTTAGTAGTGTATCCATTTTATTTTGTATGTCTGCGTTTTTTTCTGATTTCAACAATAAGTTACTATCTGAAGTTGATATATCTCCCATAACACCTGCTTGAAATATTTCATTATTAATTTTTTTTAGTAATGGAAAACGTCGCCATTCACCAATATATCTTTCTCCAAGAGGGTCTCTATCCCAAAGAATATGTATTGGTTTAACATGCTTTCCTTTTTTGTATTTTCGCGCAATTCCGTCATCAACAAAAAATTTTGCTTTTAATCCATTCCTTCTTTCTTTTACAGCATCTTTTTCCCAATTTGGTTCTACAGCTATCCTGTGATCCCACATTGTTAGGCGTTTTATTGGTGCCCAACCAACTATAGTATCTTTAGGATGATTTTGATCGTATACCATTGCATCTCTTCCTAATAATACCCAATAATTATCGCGTTTATATACAAAAAAAAATTGAAATAGTTTTGATTCATTTCCAGTATTATCATAGTAAATGTCTGGTCCTTTTCTAAATCTAACAATACTTGGCTCATCATCGTCTGGTTGTTTTAGATGTTCTATTGTATTTAGCACCATTGCTTTTGTATTAATCTTTCCTTTTTCCGTCACTAAACAATGAGACCAAATCAAAAGCCTTGTTTTTTTAATCCAACCATAGTTTTTTACTGATGGACTCATTGTAAGAAAGTTTAACTCTGAATCTTTGACAATTCGGACGTAATCATCTTGTTCTTCTGCTACATAAAACACTTCAAGAAAGGACAATGTTTTATGATGATTTATTCCATCAGGTTTTGTATATGTTTTATTATTGTTTCTATCTGAAAATACCTGCCAAGCCTGACCTTTTCTAAGTTTATTAGTTGGATCTAATAGGCTCTCACTATCAACTGGCATAAGATATTTTCTGGGAATCTCATTTACTTCATCAACATAACCTACTGAAGGAATCAATACTAAAAAAATTATTAACATCATTAAAATTTTATAATATATTTTCATTTTTCCCTCCGCACTTTATTTATTCCCCAGCTATCATTTGAAATTACAATATTTGAGTATTCAATTATTTTACTATGCTGGATTCTACATGTTTTTATCTGCTGGTTATTAATAGAGTGTTGAAAAATTTGTATAATTTCGGGATGCAATTTATTCATAATCTTTTTAATTCTTGAATTTTCATCACAAATCATACTGAAAACAGCATGTGAGATAAATAGATACAAATTAGTTTTCTGTCTAAAAAAGTTAGATTTTGATATTATCTCATTAAAATCTTTATAGAAATTTTGTGTCTTATAAGGATTTATATTTCCTAATCCTTTTGCAATTTCTTTAAGTTCGTTTATGTTTTTTGCATGGTGCAATTTAATTCCATCACTTATATACAAATCAATAGGTTCTTTGCTCTTAATTAAATTCTGTAGTAAGTTATAAATTTTACGTCTATCAGTATCTTTATCTGTAAGATCAATATACATTACCTTTCGAGGCGGTGTTTTTTTTACATAAACTTTATTTATTTTGGACAAATCAAATTCTATTAATTCTTTATCCCATTTTTTATTTTCTCTTTCTTCAAGAGTGATATTTATGCCAATTGGTTTTGATAATTGCAATTTCAATTTATCTTCTCTAATAGGTTGTTGAGGCCAATCAACTTTTCTTCCTATTTTAATTGCCTTATTAATAGTTTTTTTATTCAATCTTATTGTTAATTCTTTAACTGGGTGATTCTGACAAAAACCAGTCAATGTATAAGGTATTTCTAATTCTTCTGTAATTGATTGATCAACAATAAATGATAATGAGAATTGTTTTTTTTGCAGCTTTCTTTTGAGATAAACATAGAATTCATCAGTTTTTTTGGAATCATTACTACGTACTATACTTAACATCCATTTACTTTTATCATTATGACAAAGCTGAATTTCCGCAAGGCTTACAGATTTTTCAAAATTATAGTATCGGTTAAAAAAATACTTTTTACCATCTAACATAAAGGAAGTAGGTGTGACCTTGTTTAAATAGCTACAACTATCAGCTTCTATTTTAGCAATTATCTTCAGCTTTCTCATTATTGGATTCAAGTCTACTTCAACGCTACCAGATTTTATTAAATTATTATTTAAAATATTTGAATATTCTTCATAATTATGAGAATTAATTTTTAATGTGTAATTTATGCTTTCATGATTTATAAGTGGAAATCGTGTATTGCTTTTGTTAATCGCATCTATTTGAATATCATTAAATGTCAACAAAATTGTTTGTATATCGTTTTTCTGCTTATCATTCTTAAATTTAATATCAAAGTTTTTCTTTGGCAGTGCGATTGTACAATTTGCTTGAGCATCGTTTATTTTACATTTAATATCTTTTTCATCAAATTTTAAAGTTATATCGTTCGTATTGTTAGGAACACATATAGTATCATTTAAACTATCTATTTTGTATGTATCATGCGCTATAAATTTTTTTAGCGATTGTAATTCAATGTCATTTTGCCCTTTATTTCGTGAATTTGATTGATTTAGTTGTATTTTTTTATCTTTACATACAATCTTTTTAAAATATATCGTTATCGTTTTAGAATGTGGATCTACGGATGCTTTTTTATAGTTTAGATTAACAATTTCTTTTGTATCATTGTTCAGATTTACACTAAAATATTCATTATGATAAATATAGTAAGGTATTGAAAACTTATTATTAACATTTGTAAAGTTATGTTCCAGGCCATTTAATATTGTTTTTTTAAATTGTTTAAATGCTTTTGAATTCTGATTTTCAAAGACACTATTATCTTCTAGAAAAATTAGTTGGTAATCCTTATGTTCGTTTTTATATATAAAGTCGAAACTCAGTGTATTTGTGCTATTTCTTATTATTCCATCTGGTAAGTTAGCAACACAAAAATATTTACTTTTAAATTCAATTGTAGACTCTGCATTTTTCTTTGGACATTGGATTTTGTTTTTCGAAACAGTGCATGTACTTGGAAAACTATTTTTTATATCTTTCATTAATATTTTATTAATTTCATTTTCTTCTAATTTTTTATTATTATATGTATAGTTTATTACATTTACATCTGACTCGGCTAAACTACATGAAAAGGACTGTTTTTTTATTCTTGATCGAGTCATTAATTTTTCAATTTCTGAAGTATTGCTCTCAACTGATAAAATATATAAAATATCGCTCATTCGATAGTCTATTTTAAAATATTTCAATAAATTTAAATCTTGATCACTTAATTTGTAAGATAATAAATTTAGTTTTGAAACTTTTTTACAGGCTAACTTTTTTAATATATTAATTATGCTTCTTTCTTCATAATGGGTCTTTACAGAACGATTAAAAAATTCTGTACCTTTCTGGAATAAAAAATCTTTCGAAATAACTAATATATATGCTTCACCTCTACCATTTGTCGTCGTAATATTGAGTTTATATTCTCCATAATAAAATGATTTTAGGAGATCTAAAACATCACCTCGCGTAGTTCTATAAACAATGTGAAACCTATGTAAATTATAGCCATTAATTGTTTTTATTGTTACACATTTTAAACCGTATTCAATTTTTTTTGTTTTATCAGTGTAGTATTCATCATATTCCACCCCTATTGAAATCTTATATTCATCACATTGTGCAGAAACTGTAGTTATCATAATGTAATAAATAAAACAAAAAACTAAGAAAGTATATTTTTTATTCATAATTACTTATCCTTATAATAAATGGAGTGTTTCATATTAAACAATTACTTTATTATCCATCTTTCATAATAACCAATTCGTCCAGTAACTTTATCCAGATATTGCTTTGTTTCCATTGGTGCTACACTTTTTATTGCCTCATATAATTGATATTCAGTAATCATGTTCACTGGCATTTTATTAAGTATATTATTTTTAATACGTTGAGGCCCCCAATTATAGCCAGCAATAGAGCAATGCCTTTTTTTTAAATATGAGTTCAATGTTTTAAATTCCCTTGACATTAAGATGTGCATATACGTAATACCTAATAAAATATTATTATTTGGATTGAAAAGGAAACTTAATGAAATTTCATCTTTGTTGCCATATAAATAATGAAATGCATCTTTTGCTCCGTATTGAGGCATAAGCTGCATTAATCCAATTGCACCAGCATAAGACTTTGCATACGGGTTAAAATGTGATTCTGTGTGAATTATTGATAAAATTAAGGCTGTATTCAAATTATATTTTTTACAGACACTTTGTATTGTTGGAAGATATTTCTCAGCAAGTTTTTTTGTGTAATTTCTAACAAAACTAACACGTGTTGTAAATTTTGCACGTGTAATTTTATCACCCGAACTATAATCCCAATTAATTTTCTCAATTTTTTTGTCTTTATTTAATTCAATTATATTCTTAATAAATTCATTTTTTGCGATATTTTCTATTTGACCATTAATAAGGTCTTTAGCATTTTTTTCTAAATTATTTTGACTTTTTGGAATAATAGCATCACAAATAATATACCCTTTCTCAAAATCAACCTTTGATTTTGCATTGAGGCTTTTATCATAAACGACCCATTTTTTTTTAGTTGAATCTTCAAAATAGCCCCATTTTACCTCAACTTTTGAAGCCAGCTTTTTCCAACTTTTGTTTAAGTTTTTAACATACATTATAATATCAATATTATTATATGTGTTTATTGGAGCAATATATTCAACATCATCGAAGTATTTGTGACGATTTTTTCTTGCTAAAACAGAAACATAGAACTTTCCATCAAATTGAATAGAATCCAAAATTTCATAGTTTTCTCCACGAATTTTTATATCAGAATACTCTTTAATAGATTCTTGGATTTCATTTTTTTTTGTTCCATACAAATTTTCTTCCAAAAAATATTTGGTCATACTTGATACCCTTGCAGATATGCTCAAGGTTAAGTCTCTAACAGCTTTAATTTTTGCAACTTGTAATGCAATATGCCTGTCTTCATTGAAATGCACACCAATTCCAATAAAATCATCTGGATACTTATCATACAGGTAACTTATTTGAGTATATTGCTTTACAGTCCAATTTGATATATGTAAATTTGTTGCAACAGATTTATTTGTTATTGTAAAAAATAACAATAATAATATGATACTTAAAAATATTATTTTGGTTTTACCCATAAAATATATATTTCACTCCCTGAATCCACTTTGGTTATAGATTTATTTAGAAAATTATAAGAATGAAAAAGTGTCTGACCATTTTTATCACGGAAAGTCTGGCTTGACAAATATGGAATTTCTATCTCGTTTGGCCAATTTAACCTACTAAATACATTAATTTTATATTTTTCAATTTGCTCTTTAAGACTTTGTAATTCATATATCGAAGGAAGTCGCCAATTCTCGCCACTCGGTTTCTGAGACTTGTATCTTCTATAACTTGTTGTTTCAGGTGATTCTTGCCTCCAAACCAACTGATTAAAAGTATCTACCAGTTCTTGTTCAAAAATTTCTAACGACATGTTTAACTTTTTTTTCCACTTAACTTTAAAAGCTATATTTAACATACTAATCAGGTCAGGATCGGTATAATACGTTAAATATAGAATTCTAAATGATTCTATATTGGGTTTATATGAAATGTCTTTCTTTTTAAAAGTTTTAAAGGTGGTTCCTGAGTTATCTGTTTCAACCCAAACAGATATTTTTACATTTTCTTGCTGGACTTCATTTTTTATTTTATACGCATTTTCAGCCATTGTTTTAAAAAGTGCTTCTGGTGTTTTAGCAATTACAGGTTTGTATCTCCATTCATAACGATTAACATAGGTTTCCTTCAACTTATAGTATTTTTCATAACGCTCCTTCATTACTTTATAATCTGATTCTTGTAACACTTTACTTTTTTCTTCATTAATAATATTTATATTGTATTGTTTTATTTTATCTTCTAACTTACTTTTTTCATTCAAAAAGGTATTTAACTCTTCGCTAAGTTCTTTTAAATCATAATTATATAATTTGTATTTTTTATTACTGTCATCTCTAAACTCTTTAATCTTTGGGTTTACATTTTCATTCAATTCTTTTCCAATTTTCATCTGAGATAAAATGTACTCTTTTTCTTGTGGTGCAAACTTGTGAGATGCAAATGATGTAATTTCACCACTTCCAAATTTTTTCAGTGATTCTTCATTATTAGACAAAGTAAAAATTTCAGATCTCGTTTTATTAGGGTTAATGTCAAAGCCCGTAAAATCATTTGATTCACTAAAAGGATATACCTCAATCCGATTTATTAGGTATATAAAAATTGGATACCCTTCATTTTTTGTTTTAAATGATTTATCTGTATCTTGAAAATATGTATCAACAGGGACAGCTTTTCCAGAATTTACTTTTACAATAAGATCCTTAACCATTCGATAATCTTTGATTTCAGAATATGATAATATTCTGGATCCATTAACCTCTTTTACAGCGACATATCTCATTTCACTTGCTAAAATTTCAATAAGATTTTTGCGATCTTCTTTTATGTTGCTAAAAGCTATTCTCCCAACAAGTACTATACTAATTGGAATATTTGCCAGCATTGATTTTAAATCTTTATTTACTTCTTTTTGCCACTTTTTTATCTCTTGTTCCTGTTTGTTAATAGAATCTATCTTTTTTATAATTAGCTCTAATTGAGCAGTATCTTCTTTTTTTATCCTATGAAGTCTTTCAATTTTTTGTTTAGTACCACTTAACAACCTGAATGAGTTCCTATATTTATCACCCAACTTAAATAAATCTTCCAGCCATTTTTGATTAAACGCTGCCTTTTCGTTTTGCCATCTTTTGTTGAGAGTTTGAGTTTGTTTAAACTCCAATGGCTTTAAAGTCGCATTGTATATTGCATTAAATAATTCAAGAGATTTATCTTGAATTATTTTTTTTTGATTATTTTCAGATTTATTTCCGATTGGAATCCAGTCTGTTGCGTATTGTAACTTTTCAATATTTTCATTAGCACTTAAATTTTGGGCAAACACATAAGAAGGTGTTACAAAATTTAAAATTATTAATTTCAACAATAGGTAGATGAAAAATAAATTAAAGAAAGCTAATAACTTATCCTCTATATTATTATGAGCGATAGCTTTATTGGACAGTTTTTTAAAAGGACAATTTTTATTTTCTCTAGCGCATATGTATTTAAATTTAAAAGTAGAATCGCTATATAAATGATTGACTTTTTTTTTAGTTTTATGTTCCATGCTTGATTTTCCTTTGTATACTTATTTGGAGTGAAATCAGATTGAAACGTTTTTCTTTAATATTAACACAGTGCTCTTGGGTCGTTGTAAGAAATGTAACCGATTGCTTGTTGCTCAGCGATCTGCCACGTTTTTGGGTTAAAATCAAATCTAAAACCAAATGTAAATTCTTACGTATTAGGTTCTAATTGCCATAACTAATTGAATTAATATGTGGCGTGTTATCCGAGAAAACCTACCTTCGGATGAAGATAATTTTTGATTGATATTTAAACAGTTAGCCACTTTTTGCTTACAGAGATACTTCACCCGAAGGTGGATTTTCTCAGATAACACGCCATGTATAGTATTGTTCTATGTGATAGTATCGTACATTTTATATTAATGAAAACAATCAGTTAAATTATATTTAGCCAATTTTGCCACATGTCCAAAATGGCTAAATATCACAAGAAAAAATTTGAATTAATTATATATCAAATAAAATCAAAATGATATCAATATCCATTTCAAATATGGTGTGCTAAATAGCATTATTAATGAATCAAATTCAGATTTTAAGGATTCATCTTTAAGATTGCATGGTTGCTCAGCGACTCAATTCAATGTACCTGGGTCGATTTCAGAAATTTTGCCGATTCTGTTGTTGCTCAGCACTTTGCTTAAACGCACTTGGGTCGATTTCAATAATTTTGCCGATTCTGTGCTTGCTCAGCTTTGGCCTTAACGCACTTGGGTCGGCTTCAGAAATTTTGCAGACTATGTTCTTGTTCAACATTTGGTCTCAACGCACTTAGGTCGATTTCAGTGCTTTTGCCGATTCTGTTTTTGCTCAGCGTTTGGTCTTTACGCAATTTCTTAATGCCTGAAATTAAACCGATTGCGTTGAAGCTCAGCGAACTGCCGCATC
>Ga0272440_1003119_pt1 | contig 12522 bp, 7 predicted proteins | sample SSMMMBAug17_FD_192440 | JGI IMG/M metagenome (GOLD analysis project Ga0272440, IMG submission 192440) | Marine sediment archaeal communities from Little Sippewissett salt marsh, Falmouth, MA, United States - SSM-MMB-Aug17 | ecosystem: Environmental > Aquatic > Marine > Wetlands > Sediment ...
CCTGGGAATGCATACTCGATGGCTCTGCCACCTGTGCATAGAAACTGGTGGCAGAGCCACCAGGTATGCATTCCCAGGCAGAGCCTGGGAACGAGATCGATGAGATCATGAGAACATTTAAAGATTTGATTTCCTTTGTTCCAAAAAAATGTATTAATAAAAATGCTTTATATTCAATAATTTATAAAACCACAACACTTTTAGACGTATGCGTAATATAAAGTTTAAAAAATATTTTAGTTGCAAAAATTTGAAAAATATTTATAAATTCTCGACAAATTTTGAATGTTATTGTATATAGTTTTGCCTAAATCCTGCAAGTTCAATAATAATAGATTGTAAAATATTATAGAACCATTTGAATTTATATGAATTTATAGTAAAAAATAATCAAATAATTTCTTATTATTGCAGTTTTTAGGTATTTTTTAATAAAATAGGAGGTATGTTATTGATATGGAATTATATAACGTTGTTAAATTCCTTATGTCCAAATATAAAGGGATTCTTGCAGCAGATGAAAGTTTCCCTACTATAAAAAAGCGTTTAGAGGCAGTTAATGTTGAATCAACTGATAAAACTAGAAATGGTTATAGAGAATTGTTATTTTTTACAAAAGGACTTGAGGATTATGTAAGTGGAATAATAATGTTTGATGAAACTCTTAGGAGTAAAACAAGTAATGGCCATTTGTTTCCACAAGCTCTTAAAGAAAAAGGTATTATATCTGGAATCAAAGTCGATAAAGGCCTTGTTAATTTACCTGGTACTAACAATGAAAAGGTAACTCAAGGACTTGATGGCTTACATGACCGTTTAAAAGAATATTATTCATTAGGAGCAAGATTTGCAAAATGGCGCGCTGTCATTTCTATTGGAGAAAATACTCCAACTCAACGATGTATTAAAGCCAATGCACATGTTCTTGCCAGATATGCATCAATTTCTCAAAAAGAAGGTCTGGTGCCAATAGTTGAACCTGAAGTCTTATTTGATGGTGAGCATAATATTGATCAATGTGAAAAAGCAACATTAGATACTCTAAGCTGTCTTTTTTATGAACTTTATAATCAAGATGTTAATATAGAAACTATAATTCTTAAAACTAATATGGTAACATCTGGAAAAAATTGTCCTAAACAGGCTGATATCAAAGAAGTTGCTCAAAGAACAATACATTGCTTTAAACAAGTCCTGCCTCCTGCTTTACCTGGGATAGCTTTTTTATCAGGAGGACAATCAGCAGTTCTCGCTACTCAGCATTTAAATGAAATGAATGCATCAGATGAAAATCTACCCTGGGAATTAAGCTTTTCATATGGCAGAGCATTACAAGAACCTGCTCTTAATACTTGGAAAGGAAGAGAAGATTATTATATAAAGGCTCAAGATGCTTTATTTCACAGAGCTAAATGTAATGGACTCGCAAGATGTGGTGAGTATAAATTAGAAATGGAAAATTAAATTATATAAATTAATAAACCTTTAAAATATGTTAAAGCATTTATCAGAAATGGATAATTACAGATTTAGTTATAAAGAATTTGGACTACGTTCCCATATCAAAATTCGTCCTCAACGTACTAATGTACGCCTGCGGATATTTTTGATATGGCGCCATGCCAAAATCTTTATAACTAAATCTGTATATTAAACCAACTTTGATGATCTTGTAAAAAATAAAAAAATGAAATTTTTTATATAACAATTTCAAATTGTTAAAATCAATTTTTTGTAAAATAGTTTTTTTACGAGACCATCAACTTTGATTTTTTCAATCATCTAAATTGCATTTCGTATAAAGTATTTTTTATTAAAAAGACTTTTTACTATGCTATCATTAATGAATAATTAAAAATTTTGTAAGAAATTATCACTTTGCAATATAAAAAAATAAAAGGTAAATATCATTAAAACTTTTATTTTGAATACCTGCACTCTATACTTTTCTTTTATCAATCTGTGGATTTCAATATCAAGAATAAAATGTTTGTATTAAATATTTCAAATGATTATAATCATCGGCATAAGTTTTGCTATTCATCAATATTTAATATTTTTAAATTAAGGAAGAAAAATAAATGCAAATAAATTGCCCAAATTGCAATAAAAAATTTAAAATTGAAGATAGTAAGTTACATAAAAAAATTGTAGCTAAGTGTAAAGAATGCAAAAATATTTTTTATATTAATTCAGATGGTTCAACTAATATAAAAAATAAATTCAAAATAATACAATGCGAATCATGTTTAACAAAATTTAAAATACAAAAAAATAAAATTGTTTCTAAAACATATAATATTAAATGTAAAAACTGCGGACAAAAAATTGTTTTTGATAATTCAAAAAAATCATTAGATGAATCTAAAAATAAAATAAAAATTCATGAAATAACAAACAAAGCAAAAAAATCACAAGTGGATTTAACTTTAAAAAGAAAAATTTCAAATACAAGTTATAAAGATAGATCAAAATATTTAATAAGCTTTGGAATTATAATAACTTGTCTGCTCATATCTCTTACTTATTTATTTTATGATCATCTGCAAAAGCAAGATAATAAATTACTTGAACATAAAACCAAACCAAAAATATTATATCCTCAAAAGCCTCATTTAACTGATGATAATATAAAAATTGATGAAAAAGATGAATTAAAGAAAAATGATTTGCATGAAACAAATATAACTTATGAGGGAATTAAACCATTTGCATGCATTAATTTTAATATGAAACTTCTATGGCCTGTTTTAGAGAACTTAATTCCTGATGAACAAAAAAATATTCAATATAGTATTTCAAAATGGATTTTAAAAATTTCAGGACCTGATCATATTAAAATCTTTTTATTTTATGATGAAAAAAATATTATTTCACCTCTAATTCAAATTGCTAATGTAAGCTCTTCAAATGTTAATAAAATTTTAAATACAGAAGATATTAAACCTCATATCTTTAATGTTAATAATAATTGCTTTAAATTTTTAAATGATAAAAAATATGACAAGACTGATACGTTTATATGGGTTTTTGAAAATAATACTTTCATTTCAAAGGATTTCTTTGTTGATAGTATTAATCAAATTGAAAAAAATATAAATAATTTTAAAGTTTTAAATGTTGATGATATATTAAAAGATAACATTGTTTTTGTTTCTGTTTTTATGAACAAATTTTTTGATAAAGATTGGAATAAAAAATTTAAAGAAAATGATATTTTAAAAACAATACCCCAAGTAAATTCTGTTATTGATACTCTAAAAACAATTATAGACAATATTGAAGATTCATTTAATAAAATGGAATCATTTTCACTTGGTTATAATTTTTTAGATTCTGATAATAGAGTAATTCACTATATTTCACATTTTAATGATAATGAATTAGGACAACAAGTATTAAATAATATCAAACAAGGAAAATCAGAAGAATCTGATTTTTTTAACAATATTTTTGGATTTTTAAAAGATGAACGTCTAATTTGTGCATCAAATTTTGAAAACAACAGCCTTAAACTTGATATTAAATGGCATAAAAAAAATGATGAAACTTTAATAAATGATCTTATAGGTTTAGCTTTTAACTATATGTTTTCAAAAAGTTTTGAAATTAAAGAAAAACCTTCAAAAGATCCTATAATTCCTCAATATACAAAAATGCCTGTAATTGAACAAAATATTGATTTTGAAAAAATTAAACAAGAATTCCCGAATTTATTAAAAAAATCTATCTTTAGAGGTTCTTATTGGGAAATGGATGATTACTCAAATATGAATCTAATTTGCGATCCTGTTATTATTGCTAATGCTGATTTATCAAGTTTATCATATACAGTAGTAGACATATTATCAGAAAATGGTGAAAGTTTATTTACTAGTATACCTGATCAAAAATTCAATAAAATAGATATTAATATTACAGACTCAACTACAATTTCATTAAAAATAAATAAGGGATACAATCAAAACAGCTTAAATAAAGCAATTTTAAGATTTAATCTAGAAATTCCAACAGAAATTAATCTTGCTGTATTAAAAAAAGAAGATATTAATTTAAAAACAAATAATCAAAATATAGTACTAAAAAGGCTTGAAAAAGATATTTGTGTAATCTCGTACAAAAAATGTAATGATATTGCTATATATGCATTTGATAACAATGGTAATGCTCTTTTGAAACAAGAATCTATAAGTTCGTCTTCTACAATTTTTTCTCGTTTTAAAGGAATAATTGAAACAATAAAGGTTATTTGTGCCAATAAAAAAGAATCGTTTTCTTTTGATCTTGAAATTGATTTAAATAAAGGAATGCCTCATGAAATAAGTCATATGCCAGATGAAAACGTACCTTATAGATATGATTATTATAATTTTTTACCATATTATGAGGTAAAAAAAGAAGAAATCACAGGACTTAATGTAGATTGGATTGAGAATATTAATGATTCATGGATAGATCAGTTAAAAATCAGCTTTTCTAATGGTCCATTACATGGAAAAGCTAATTGGAATCTTAATTTTTTTGGAACAAATACTGTTGTATCAGTTAATGGTAATCCTGTGAAACACAATAATGCATTTAGTTTTGATATGAACAAAGGAGAATTAAGTAAAGCTAATGCTGTTTTTGGAAATGTTGATTTATTGCTTTCTTCAAAAATTGAACGTTTGATATTTGAAAAAACAAATGATAATATTAATATTTCCAAACAATTATCAAATAATAAAACAATTACATTAAGATTTAATAAAAATGAAGTTGCTATACAGTCACGAAATATAGATATTATCCAATTTATGGCATGTGATAAAAATGGCAAAAGATTTAAAAAAGATTTTTATTCAAGATATCAAAATGGTTATGAAATAAATTATTTCTGGGGTATTCCTGAAAAATTTATTATTGATGTTTCTTTAGAAAATATAAATCATAAAATACCTGTGAATATTGTTAAAAGAGATATTGATAATAAAGCTTATGAAAATTTTATAAATAAAATTAAATTATATTGCGATATTGGCTTAATTTTAAAAGAACTTTCATTAATGATTCATAAAACAAATTTTGCAGAAAATATTTCAAGTCTTTACTATATTTATAATAATAATAACAGAGCTATACGACTAATTGATAAAGAACTGGCACATTCTGATATAAATGGTAAAAATAGATATAACTATAAATTAAAACCTTATAAAGGTTATTATTTTACCCTTTTAAAAGGAATAGAAACAGCAAATGAGAAAAAAGACTATGAAAGATATAATTTCAATAAAACTTTTAAATGGCAAAAAGGATCATTTCAAATAAAACCCTTTAAAAATTTGCCCGACCCTGTTGCAATTCCTTTTAATAAAGCTGATCCTTACATAATCTACTCATTTTATGACAAACAATCTTTTATGAAAATATTAGATCATGATGAAAGTATTTTATTTTTACCTGAAAATTTTATTAGCAGTGGCTGGATTAAACCAGGATGTTTTAAATAGTGTCTGAACGAAAAAGGCCTTTTTCGCAAATATCTGCGTCAGACAAAAAAATAATCCTCAAAATATCAAATATATTCCTCCGGTTATTTTTTTTGTCTTCCTTGTTCTTGACGAAATATTCCTTTTTCGTTCAGACACTAAACAGTATATATCAACATTGTTTAATATCTGATTTATAATAATTATTTTTTTGACACGACATTTTTATTATGATAATCTTAAAATTATTTATGTTGAAAATACTTTTATAATCATATAGTTATTATAGTTAGATTTGATATATCCTTATTTGATGCTTGTTTGGGTACAACTTAAGTTTAAAATAGTAAAATAAAAAATTTATAATTCTATTTATACTAATATTCTATTTGAAAAATTAAAAAATATACTTATATTTCACTTTCAATAACAGTAAAAATGAAAACGAATTATGCTAATTGAAAAAAAAAATAATAAAATTGTACTTATATTAATGCCAATAACAGTATATATGTTTTTTGGCACAGGTCTTTTTTTTCTTCTTTATCAGATAGAAAAAATTATTAATAAGCTTGGATCATATTCAAAATTTCCTTATATTTCAAAATTTCCAGTAACTCAGTGGCATAATGCAAGTCCGACACTGACTGCATTATTTCCAGTTACTATACCCCTTATATCTATCTGGGTTTTTCTTTTTTTAATTTACTCAATGATTTCTGCTTTAATAAATCCTTTGTTATATATTTCTGGCAGCCAGTGGCTTTGGTCAAGAATTATTGTTATCTGGGTTTCAGTAAGAAAGCCATATAATAGGGAAAGAATTGCACTTAAAGATTTACAAAAATCTCAAAAAAAATCCTATAAAAAGAAAATCAAAAAAATTGAAGATGATATTCATGATTCAATTGAAATTGAAGCTATAACAAGTTTTGCAAACAAAAAATTTGATTATAAAGCAAGCAAAGATCGTAAATCAAATGATATTATATCTTTTGAACAAAAGGATTCTGGTTTTAAGAAAAAATTAAAAAATAAAAAAATATATGATAAAAATGAATCTATTGATTATAAAGAAAAAATCAAAGATAATATTTTAAAGCCTGAAAAAAAAATTTATGAAGATGAAGGCAAAAATATAGATGATGACTTATCAGAAAATGATCTTGATTTAGATTATAATGATGAAGAAGAAATTGATGATTTAAAGATTAAACAAAATGATGATAAGCCAGCGTTTTTAATAAAAGATGAAAAAAAAAATGATGTAGAAAATAAAAAAAAAGACTTTAAGAATGCTTTTTTAATTGAACCTGAAACTAAAGAATCAGATATTGAAGATAAAGAGAATAAAAAATCAGGATTTAAAAAATTTTTAATAATATTACTATCTTTTATCCTTTTAATCTTATTTTATATATTATATAAAGATTTTATTTCAGAAAATATTAATTTTCTCAGCAGCTACATTTCTATTTTTAATAATCAAAATAATACATATAAATTTTCAGATGGAGTTATCTATAATGGTCCAATAGTTAATGGTAAAATGAATGGAGATGGAATTCTTTCTTTTCCAGATGGAACTAAATATAATGGTCAGTTAAAAGATGATAAAATGAATGGAGAAGGCACAATTATTTATGGAGACAAAACTAAGTACACAGGCCAATTTAAAAATGGAAAAATGGAAGGTAAGGGAACATTGTCCTTTCCTAATGGATCAAAATATATTGGTGAATTTGTAGATGATAAAATTCATGGTAAAGGAACTCTTACATATTCAGATGGAACAGTTTATATTGGAGATTTTAAAGATGATAAAATGGATGGCAGCGGTGTAATTAAATATCCCGATGGAACTGAATATTTGGGACAGTTTAAAAGTGACAAAATGCATGGTGAAGGTGAAATAATTTACTCAGACGGCACATCTTTTAAAGGAAATTTTATTAATGGTATTAAGCAATAATAACCATTTAAAATTATATGTATTAATTTTTTCAATATTTCTCATTTCAGAATTAAACTCCTTTTCAAATACTGGTCAAATATCAGGTAGAGTTTATGACAAAAATTCAGGTAATGGAATTGAACAAATTACTATTGCTTTTTATAATAGTAATACAGCTTTGATTAAAGACTTTACATGGACGCAGTCAGATGGAACTTATGTAATTGATATTGAAGAGGGTAATTATAAAATTTTTGCAAATAATGATAATACATTTTATATTCCAAAGTACTATAATAATAAAATTGATCCTGTTGATGCTGATATAATTAATGTTCAAAGTGGAAAAAATATTACAGGAATTGATTTTCCACTTACAACTGGAGGAAGAATTAATGGATTTGTTAAACGTCAGAAAGATGACAATCCATTAGAATATATTAGAATAAATGCCTATTCTGTAAATGATTCTTTACAATACGCTGGTTATCATAGAAGCCAAAAAAATGGCTTCTTTTCAATATGTGTTCCTGAAGGCAGCTATATTTTATATGCTGATACAAAATATATGGGTGAAACAAGCTATTATCATCAATTTTATGACCATGTATATATAGTAGATTTTGCAAAACATACTAATATTGCAAAAGAACAAACAATTGAAGATATTAATTTTGATCTTGCTGTACCAGGAAGAATAAAAGGTATTGTCACATTTCAAACAGATAATATGCCATTATATGATATTATTATACAGGCATATGATTATGATACTGAACTTTTAGTCTATTATACCTATACAAACGAAAATGGTGAATATGAATTACTGCTTCAACCATCTAATTATCTAATATATGCAAAAGAAAACACATCCAGCCCAACCCCTAATTACCTTTTTCAGTATTTTAATAATGTATATTTATCATCAATGGCTGCTCCAATTAATTTGCCAGAGGCAAATACTATAAACAATATAGATTTTAATTTACCAGACTATGGAATAATAAGCGGTCATGTAAAAGATGCTCTTTATGACAAAATACCTGGCAATGTTTTAATTGAGTTTTTTGACTATTATACAAAGAAAAAAGTATTACATACATGGTCAGTATTAGATGAAACAAGTATAGGTTTCTATGAATCTTTTTTACCACCTGGAATATATGTTGCTAGTGTTAAAGCAGACAGCATAAATTATATAAATGAATATTATGACAATACTTTTCAATTTGAATCTGCACATCCAATCGAAATATTGGCAGGTTATATTAATCCAAATATTGATTTTTATCTTACATATAAATATGAAAAAGGCGATGTTAATCAAGATAAAATAATAAATTTAAAAGATGCTGTTAATTGTTTAAAACTGATATCAAAAACACAAGAATATACTCAAATATATTTATCTGCTGATGTTAATAATGATGATAAGATTGGCCTTAAAGATATAATTTATATTTTTAAGATAATAGCTGATTTTTAAATATTTGAAAAAATATTTGGATTTAGAACATAATAACCCTTCGCAGAAAACAGCAATTGATTTATAATAAATAATAACTTTATAATTATCATATAGCCCTGGGTGGCTAACAGCCTTGTTTTATCCCTGAAAGGGCATATCATAAACAGTCAGATCAAATCCTACTAACGCCCTTTCAAGGCTAAAATATTATTTAATCTTTACACATGGCGCTCCAATGGCGCTGCCCTTGTGTTATTATTCAGACAATCAAATAAACTGTTATATGAGGAGGATACGTCTTTTTCTACTTTTTTATTCCAGATACAAGCATTGGACAAAATTTTAATTAAACCATTCCATAAAATATTCCAGATAAATTATAAGCCTTATATTTTTGTTCTTTATATGAATTTAGACAATAAAACAATTTGCTTAGTAAAAGAGTCTATGTTATAAAAAAAAATTATATATTTAATTATTTTTAAATTTAAATTAGTTATAGCATAATAATATTAATGATTGAAAATAATACATCCCAAATAAGTCAAAAAAAGCGAATAGCTGCATGGTTAGTGCATTGTTTCACTGCAACCGGAGCTGTGTTTAGTTTGCTTACATTGCATGCCATTTTTTGGCAGGAATTTAAACTTGCATTTTATCTCATGGCTGTTACAATTTTTATTGATTCCATAGATGGATTTATGGCAAGAGCTGCAAATGCTAAAGAAGTAGTTCCTCAGATTGATGGAGCTTTGTTAGATAATATTATTGATTATGTAAATTATGTTATTGTTCCTGCATTTTTTATTATTGAAAGTGATTTACTTCCTTATGGACTTAGAATTATTGGTGCAGGAATTATTGCTCTGGCATCAGCTTATCAATTTTCACAAATTGATGCAAAAACAAATGATCATTTTTTTAAAGGTTTTCCAAGCTATTGGAATATTGTAATTTTTTATTTATTTGTTTGGAATTCTTCACAATTGGTTAACCTTTTAATAATAATTTTTCTGGCAATCATGGTATTTGTTCCTGTAAAATATGCATATTTATCAAGGCCTCATTTCCTTATTAGAAATAAAACCATACAAACTATTATTATAATATTTACATTATTATGGGCTTTATCTTCTGCAGGGCTTTTATATTTATATCCTGATACTAACAGGCAGCTATCTTTTATATCTTTTGGATATATTATTTTTTATATACTTTTAAGTCTTTATAGAACATTTTTTCCAATTACAAATAATAATATTGAAGAAAATTTAAATAAATGAATATCCCAGAAAAATATTTAAAAAAAATTTCAAAACAGGAAATAAGAGAATACCCTTTAAGAAAATATTCAGGTCCTATATACATGATCAATACATTTGACCATGTAAGATTTGCAATAGAAAATATAATGACTGAGCAAATTTTAGGTTTTGACACAGAAAGTAAACCAAGCTTTAAAAAAGGCATTAACAATCCCCCATCAGTTCTTCAGCTCGCAACAGAAGAATCAGTTTTTATTTTTCAATTAAGTGAATCTTTTTTTCCATCAGACCTGCATAAAATTTTATCAAGTGCAAAAATTATCAAAACTGGCGTAGCAATAAAAGATGATGTAATTGGATTAAATAGGATATCACAATTTGATCCTGCTGGTTTTATTGATTTAGGAGAAATAAGTAAAAAACTCGGCTTACAAACTCATGGCCTTCAAAACTTGGCTGCTAATTTATTAGGATTCAGAATTTCAAAAACAATGCAGCGTTCAAACTGGGGAAGAAAAAAATTGTCAAAAAGCCAGATTCTTTATGCTGCTACAGATGCATGGGTAAGTCGTGAAGTTCATTTACAATTAAAAAAATTAAAACTGCTGTAGCAATATAATACAAATTTAGGGTTAAAGATTTTGGCAAGCTTGCCATATAATAAGATTATCCGCAGGCTTACATCATATTGCATGAGATTAACTATGGTTAAAATAAATAATATTACTCAGGGCTACGCCCTTAGGATTGAAAAAAAAATAAATTGTTATTTTAAGCTGTTTCATATTAATCAAATATTCAAAAAAATATTTATTAATCTATTTAGTAATATCGTGATTTAAAGTTAATATATATATTTTTATAATTACTAATTTCATATTAAATCAATGTTACAATCCAGAAAATTAATGAAAAATATTCTTGATTGTAACATTTAGTGAGCCCCTAAGGGGCTAAAGCATGTAGCCTGGGGCTTTAGCCCCAGGTTAATAAAATAAAATTGTTAAGCCCCGAAGGGGCGATAGATTTTTTTTTCCCCCCTTCGGGGCTTAACAATGAGGTAGCATTACCTGGGGCTAAAGCCCCAGGCTACATGCTTTAGCCCCTTCAGGGCTTAACAATATTAAATATAAAAATTACAAATTATTTTTTTTTCAACCCTTAATACTGTTGAATTAAGAAAAAAATTGTTCTTATCTCAAAACGCTCGCTAACACTCGCGGCTCTGAAAACCGTGGTAGTTGTGAATCTGAGCCGCTAGCGAGCTTTTTCGGAATAAAGAATAAATTTTCTTAATTCAACAGCATTGAGTTACGCCCTTGGCTATAATAATTCGCACCTTCAGTGCTTAAGTTTGTCTATTTGTATCAATCTACCCCAAAATGTAAATAAGATACATTTAAAACTTAATATATTTTATATTTCAGAATTTTAAATATTAATCTACCAAAGTAGAATTAGAATGAGCAACAATAACAGATAGAGTGCAACACAAAAAAGTTGCACTATTTTCTTAGCCCTGAAAGGGCGTAACATACCAGCCCAGGGCAAGGCCCTGGGAAAATATAAAAAAGAATTTTTTAGCCCTGTAAGGGCGCTACATAAATGGGCTACCTTTTATTATTGTTATATATCGCCCTGTCAGTACTTAAACAATTGTAGATTTACCCAGGGCTCTACCACAATGCTGTTGACTTAAGAGTTGGAGTCCCAAATCTTTTAGATTTGGGAGTGAAAATATATACCAAAATATGTATTTGTTTATGTAATAATCAATATTATTACATAAACAAATCTAAAGATTTGGGTATGTAACTCTTAAACAACATTGGGATTTTACCATGGCTGGTATGTTACGCCCTTTCAGGGCTAAGAAATACACTAAAATCTTTAAATTAGGGTTGAAAAAAAAATAATTTGTAATTTTTATATTTAATATTGTCAAGCCCCTTCGGGGCTCACTAAATGTTACAATCAAGAATATTTTTCATTAATTTTCTGGATTGTAACATTGATTTAATATGAAATTAGTAATTATAAAAATATATATATTAACTTTAAATCACTATATTACTAAATAAATTAATAAATATTTTTTTGAATATTTGATTAATATGAAACAGCTTAAAATAACAATTTATATTTTTTTCAATCTTAAATAAAGTGTAATTTTTTTGTGTTGCACCCTATTAGATATTAAAAAAAAAAACTTTTATAATAACAGGAAACATCATAACTTATCATGATTAAAAAATTATTGAAATTATCATCATGGTTTTTGCTAATTGTTATTATTATGGGAATTAGTGCTTATTTAACTCTTTCACTTATTGTTGAAAGTGAAGATAACATTGTAATGCCTGA
>Ga0272440_1003120_pt1 | contig 12522 bp, 13 predicted proteins | sample SSMMMBAug17_FD_192440 | JGI IMG/M metagenome (GOLD analysis project Ga0272440, IMG submission 192440) | Marine sediment archaeal communities from Little Sippewissett salt marsh, Falmouth, MA, United States - SSM-MMB-Aug17 | ecosystem: Environmental > Aquatic > Marine > Wetlands > Sediment ...
TAATCTGTACCTGCTTTATTGCCTCTGGTCTTGAGAGTGTTCGTTTTATTTGATTTTGTGTTTCCATTTTTGATACATAGCACACAAATAAATTTCTGTCCAGTTTTTTATTTTGGGTTATGGGCAGGGTTAGGGGGGGTGAGTTTGTACCATTAATACGAACACCCCCCTAACCCCCTAACCCCCCTCAAGGGGGGAATTAAGACTTTGGTAAATTCTTTTTCGGAAATCACCTTAAGTGTTGATTTAACATATTATTAATCTTTAACGTATTATTTTGTTCCGTTGATTATTTATATATATCAACATAAAATGAAGCATTTAAAACATTTTTCAATTATAAATAAATAAAAAGAATAAAACAATATAAGAAACTTAGGCTCTCTAACTATGTCTCCATGTACGTTCTTAGGTCAAAATCCGACAATTAACCGATTGCGTGGAGGCACAGCATTTAAGCCCTCGCACTTCTTTGGATGTACTAACTCTAAACCGGTTACGTTCTTGCTCAGCACTAACACATCATGCCCATCATATGCATCAGACGAATCATGGTTCTTCTTGCGTGTATGAACTAACAATAACCGGGTACGTTGATATCAGTTATCAAAACCATATGGAAAAAATATAAAACGAACATAAAATGAATAAATATAAAAATGTGACTTGTCTCAAAGCCCCAATTTTACGAAGATAACCAGTGATTATACTGTTTTTTTTCCGGCTAACATGAAAACATGAAAATTTACATGTTATGCGGTTAGCATAATTCATGACACTAATTTTAAAATATTTGAAATTAAAGTTTTTAATAATAAACTTACTGATATGTCAATTATTTTATTTTTCACTTAGCTAATTGTCTTAAAATATAATAAGTTTTAAACCTATTATAAATAAAATAATTAATTTGGCATAAGTTTTGCCGAACCGTATAAGTTGATATTATTCATCATAGCCGACAAAAAACTTTCAATATCATTTTCAAAATATTCGTATCTTTTTCGGAAATCACCTAATTGTTTTATCTTTATGTATATATTCAGGATTTCCACTTAAAACCATTAAAGAAATAATAATCATTCCAAAGCCTGCAAACAATGTCCCAGGTGCAACATTTTTAAAAATGAACTCCAATTTTGAAAAATCAATTTTAACGCTACTATCAGAAGCCAATGCGCCTTTATAAAAAAGCTTAGAACCTATTACAATACAAGCTATTCCACTCACTATTATGGCTAAACGATATGTCATCAAATATAATATAATCATTGGTTCATTATCCATGATATATTCTTTTAATATTTATGTTTATTCTTTAATTCTTTGTATATGTTCGTTTTAGTATGGTTTAGAAGGAAGAGATGGCATTGATTTAATATTGTCTTCATGAATTTCTTCTGAATATATAAAATCACGAACATTTTTTCGAATAAACTGTTTTGGAAATTTAGAGTATGGAATTTTAGATAAAGGTTTGTTACCACAAAACACTTCCTTTAGAAAGTCTACTGCTTTTTGCAATGCTTTATGCTGCCCTTGTTCAAAAGGTATTATTTTTAAATAAAACTCTTAATAATGGTTTATCTTGTGGGGTTAATTTATCGACTGATTTCCAATAAAATATTTCTTTGTAACTATTAATTTGTTTTTCAAGCTGACAAGATATTTGATTAATAGTTTCTGGTGGCATGATTGCGTATGCCTTTTTTCGTATAGTTTTAAACGACTGTGTTTCATCAATTGACTTATCTATATAGAACTTCAAAAGTTTAGAAATACTGGCATCTTGAGAATTTTTATTTATCTTATCAGTCAATAATAATTCATTTGCTCTATCTTTAACATCATCTTCATGTTGATTTGCTAAATAGTGTCTGAACGAAAATGGCCTTTTTCGCCAATAACTGCGTCAGACAAAAAAATAATCCTCAAAATATCAAATATATTCCTCCGGTTATTTTTTTTGTCTTCCTTGTTCTTGACGAAAAATTCCTTTTTCGTTCAGACACTAAATAAATGAACATTGTAGCCAAATTATCTATCATACGTTTACATCGATGATATACAAAACACAGCAGCCATAAACATGCTTTTGGTTGTTTTAAACGATCTAAACCTCTCACAGTATAATGTTCAACAAGATTAGCATAATAAAGAATACTATTATTTGATATACCTATTGTTGGTAGTATACGTTTGGCAATTTGGTGTAACGAACTGTAGTTTTCAAAGTGATCTATTTCTTGATAAATCGCTTTTGGTTTAAAATTTTTAGGTAGCTTTTTTAAAGAAGTGACTGCATATAAACTATCTTTCTGTTGAAGTAAATTTAAAATATTCTTCTTTTCTTCTGGTTTCAATTGATCTTGTAAAATTTGGTTGATACTATGTTGCTCTAATGATAAGGCTTTTGATACAATATCCTGTATTGTTGTATATCCTGGGAGACTAATTCTTTTGTTATAAATAAATTCTAATAATTCACGAAAAATAAATACAGGATCAACAGATAAGCGGCTTAATTCACATGCTCTTTTTAGCAAAGAGTTTTTATGTGCTTGAGTACTATAAGCCTGATAACTTAAAAGATTTAATACTCTTTGTTGATTTTGGCGTTTTACTTTATAACTGATTATTTTTTTTTCAAGGGATATTTGTTCAAAATATTGATTCAAAATGTAATTAACATCAGCTTCAACATCATCAAATTGAAATTTAAAAAATTGATTTTTGGCTTTAAAATAACCAATTTGTAGAATTATATCAACTTTACTTGCCAAAGAAATTGATAGTTTTAAAAATTTTTCCTCTTTGTTATTTAACTCAAAATACCATTGCCTTTCCTCATCCTTAAATTTAGGAAACTTATATAAATCATTAATATCAGATTGATTTAGTATATGGATGCGCTTGTTATTATCAACAGATGTTACCATTTAGTTTATCTCCATTTACATTTTTTAGTGCCAGAAAAACGTCCGTTTTTCTGGTGAAAGTTTTAATATAGTTTTTCAATATAAAAAACGTATTTTTATGAACAATTTCTGGAATTACTTTCTCTACATCTTGTGCAATCATTCCAACTTGCTTTTTTTCAGAAAAGTTCTTATCTGGATAGTTCTCAGTATCCAATTTATACGTAACACCTTCTAATTGTAGTATTTTTGTTAAAGGATTTTTTATAGCTTTAATATCTTTTTTAAAACGAATATCAGATATTTCGTTCAATTTTGTACAGGTCACCTCTCCAGAAATATTCTGATTTCCTGAAAATGTATTTTTTCCTCTTGTTGCAAATTCATGCCATCCGGGATTTAAGCTTTCTGGTTTGTTATATGCAATTTTTCGAAAAAAAACTCTGTCATTTTGCGCGTAATTCGATCCTATTTGAAACTGATAATTATTTGCTTGATTGCCATGTCTTAGTGTTAGTAAATGTTTATGATTATATTGTTTATCAGGAATATCACCTGTAATATCTTTATATCCATAATAGAATCCTGATTGTAGCGGTGATCCAAAGTCATTGATTTTATATTCATAACCTAATAAAGCTGTTCCATGAACATCTAATTTTGCTTTAGGTTTTGTTGTTCCTATTCCTAATGAACCATTTGCAGTGAAGATTGATTTACCATTTAATGAAATTAATGGTCTAAAACCTGAATTTGAAGTTATTCTTAATAAAGCACATTGCTCAGATGTACTTCCTACATTACCACCAGTAAAATCAACTCTTAATACATTGGTGTTATTAACTTTAGAATTTCGAACATGAAGATATGAATTTGGATTGTTAGTTCCTATTCCAATATATCCATGATTTGTCATTCTCATTAATTCTTTTGAACCAAATCCAAATACAATGCCATCATTCCAATTAGGTCCAAATTGCAGATACCCCATATCTGTAACATCTACTTTTCTCTGTATACTCCAATATGCACTATTCCAACCAGAGGCATCTTTGCTTCGTTTGGAAAAAATATTTACAAAATCGTGATTCATGTCTCTATTATATAAAGAAACGAAATTATTGATACTATCAACTTTTGAGGGTAAATCTGGAAGATGAATTGATAATTTAGAACCTGGATTTGTTGTTCCATTCCAATTCCAAGATTCTTTTGTATATATGCACCACCATAAACATCTAACATCTGGTATCCTTTTTTATTATTACCATAAATAGTATAGTTTCCTATTGCAAAGGATTTTACATTAACCTCATCATCATTTTTAAAGATAGAAATAACATTTCCTCCTCCATATCCATCTTTAATGAATTGAAAATTTAGCCCTGTGTTATTTCTTTGAAATCTTGAATTAATTGATTGATCATCATTTACCCAAAAAATTTCATTTCCTTTAGCTAATTTTAAATGCCCCCTTAAATTATTAGCATATTCAGATTTAAAAGCATATGGCGTTGACACTAAATCTATTTCAGGCTTCATTTCTCTGCCATCAATAAATATTTTAATTTTCGCCTGCCAATTATTAAATAAAGTTAATGGTATTGGATTAATTGTGCCCAGAATTACTGAATAGATTCCATTTGATACTTGAATATTCTCATGTTCTTCTGTCCAATTACCTATTTTAAAATTTTAAATCTTATTTGTTTTGTATTATCAATTATCTCTTGTTTAGTTTTTGCATCAAACAATTTTCCCTTAAAGTTTATTTTTTGAGGAATACTTGAATATAACAAGATTAACAAATCATCCCAATATAATAAAAATTTATCAATTCTAATTTACATTTCGCAAATGATGAAATAGAATTTTTGAATTAGTATGAAACAAGATGCTTATTATTATAACCATTCGAAATTATAAAAAATAAAAAACAACTAGACAATTTATTATTTTTATTGTATATATTACTTCCAAAATAAAACACTTATAACTGGAAGTAATTATGGATAAAATTCAGGCTTAAATAAAAAGAGTAGATGTTATGCCATTAGTCAAGCACTATATTGATGAACTCAACTTATACAGTATATTTCAGAAGCATTTACCAAAAACGTCCACTGCTGGATTGGAACCAGCTCAAGCTTTGTGTATGTTAATCATGAATATTATTTGTGCTGGAAAACCCTTGTATCAGATTGAAGAATGGGTTGCAGAATAAACTGATGGGTTAACCGATATTGGCATTAAGGTCAAAAAAATGAGTTGCTTTCATGTTTAGATATTGGCAATTGAGCCGATATTTGCACTAAGCTTATAAATGAGTAGCTTAAAAGTTAAGATACCAGCAATTGAGCCGATATTGGCACTAAGCTCAAAAATAAGTTGCTTTTAAGATTAGATATTGGTAATGTAGTCGATGTTGGTATTAAGTTCAAAAAATGAGTAGCTTTAAAGCTTAGATATTAGTAATGGATTCGAAATTGGCATTAAGCTCGAATAATGAGTGGCTCAAAAGTAAATACGTAACAAAATTGTAAATTATTATAACAAATCAATCAAGCGGTTGCTCGCTATACGCACGCACCGTTTATTTATGCGTTATCCTCGTAAACTTGGGACGTTTAGATTGTGTAACAAAAATATATTGTATTAAAAGTTTGATTGTAAACAAATTTTAAAAGGCCGATTTTGAAATCCACTGACAGCGGCTATTGAGTTGAAATTCAACAAAACACAAAGTATGAAGCATTATCTTACTGTAATCAGCAGCTGATCGAAACGTGATGACCAAATATCCGCTGAAATCTAATGCTGAGCTGGTGCTCAATAAACACAAAAAGCTAGTAACCCAAAATTTGAATATCGGCTATTGTACTAAAAAACAAACGAAGCAAGAAAATTAGAATTCAAAACACAAGTTCCAATTTATAAATTTTCGTAAACATAAAAACGTTAAAAAACAACAAACACTATTTTACTAATCTTGACACAATTAACAATTATATGCGACACTATAAAAATGAAATATGAAATCGAAACAACGAATATCTTTGATACTTGGTTCGCTGGAGTTAAAGATACCAAGAGTAAAGCTCGAATTATTAGCAGTTTTGATAAAGTTCAGTTAGGTAATTTTGGAGACCATAAGAATCTTGGTGGAAATCTATTTGATTTACGATTCTTTTTCGGTTCCGGTTACCGAGTTTATTATACCATTAGTTCTGGAAAGATTGTATATGATTCAAAATCCGAAAATCGTAGTCAAGGTCTTGTAGAAAAATTTAAAAAAAATGGATTTGTAAATGTGAAAAACAAAGGAAATTGGAATGTAAAATTTGATTTTCCTTTTATATACTATAGAAATCTTGATGATGTAAAATCGTCAGTCAATACACAAATTACATCTTATTTAAATGATTCGTTTTTGTATAAGGAACATTTCAAAAAATCAAAAATTAAGAGAATACAACAACTGTTTAAACAAAATCAAAATCTAACATTTGTCATTGTTTTATAGATGATATCTAATAGATTGTACATATATAGTCCAAGATAATTGCATATTCAAAAATAAAAAAATATTTGTAATAAAATATCAGTTAAATAGACATTTTGATTCAGAAAATATTAATTTCGCTGAATTTTATATTTATAAAGATATTGAAGGTTTTTAGCTGAACTGAAACCAAACGAAGTGTGCAGTTAAAACGAAAAATCAAAAATCTATTCGCTAACTGCGCCAAATGTATTGCACTGTATGAAGTTGATTAATACAAATCTGGGGACACAATACTTATTTATTGATAAGATATTGAAACTAAAATTAAATAGCTGAGATCATTAGCAACCGGTTAAATTACAGTAAGTCACCCAGGAGCGAAACGTGGTGATATAGAGTTAAACGTAACCGATTGGAATAAAATTCTAAAAATCAACAAAATCGAATTATTATGGGCTGATTCGCTACTTCCCTACAGTCAACGTCTTAAATGACGAATGTTGTCAGAAAGCTGGGTTGGTTAGCAGCAGATGATTAACAGAAAGCGTGTTAAATGACTGTATTTGACAACAAGCGGGTGGTTGAAATCTACGATCCACTGTTATCAAGTTAAACACATTTTTTAATAACCAGCCGGTTCAGCGGATTCGCTGACGCTCACCGCTGACCTTGTTGTTATTGTGCTTTAACTTCATTCAATGTTATAAACACGACAATTAAATGTAATATATTGCTAACTTTTCTATTTTGAGGCATAAATACGAAAAATGTGCAGCCTTTGATAATCTTAACAATTTTTTTTATAAAAGATCGTCCAGCGTCATAAAGATATGATTGGTTGTTACATTTATTAATAAGTCACTGTAAACTTGAAAACATGATATGATACCCATAGTGAAGTTTTTTTGGGTAAAGATAGACTTCTAAAAAAGGAGGATAAAATGTCGTATAGTGAGTTTAATTTAAAGCGGGTAAAAAAAGAGTTTGGTATTAAATTAATAGAGGAAAAAGGAATATTTTATAAAGTTGATCCAGCATCTCCCAGCGATATATTGATAAAAATTTTAGAGGATAATGTGCCGTTAGCATTAGCAATCAATACTGAAAAAGCTAGGTCAGAATTAATTATTTCTACAGTCTTTCTTGAAATCAAAAGGATATTCAAAAAAGATGTAAGTTTTTTTTCTGGCATCGAATTTAATGTAGATAAAGAAAAAGGTCTTGGAGGGTATTGTGATTTTATGCTAAGTGCTTCATCTGAGCAACTAATGTTATCAGCTCCAGTAGTAGTTATCGTTGAAGCAAAAAATGAAAATATTATTGGAGGAATTGGACAGTGTATTGCGGAAATGATAGCGGCTCAATTATTTAACCGACAAGAAAAAAATGATTTACAGAAAATTTATGGGGTAGTCACATCAGGAAATATATGGAGATTTTTAAAAATGTAAGAACAAGAAGTTCATATTGATCTACAAGATTACTATATTGAGAATATTGAAAAAATTCTTGGTATTCTAATGGCAATGATTAAACAAATCGCCTAACATTACTTTATACATACTTGATAATATGGTACTTATTGTAATGCCTTTTGGTAATAGTAGAAAAAAACAGCTTTATAAAAGGGTTCCCGGACAAAATTCTAACCGGGTTTAAGCGAATAACACATCGCACCACAGTACGCCAAAAGCAAGCGTGTTTTTTACCAGTTGTTAAATTATTGGTTACAGAACGTTATCATTCCAAAAGTTATTTCTTTTTTGCTTTTGCCGGCTGTGAGCTTAACGTTATACTCCCTAATTTGAACATACAAAACTTTGATGATTAATTCACTTGCATTTAATTTCAAAAATGTTAAAATTAGTGGCATGAATTATGCTAACCGCATAACATGTAAATTTTCATGTTAGCCGGAAAAAAAACCGTATAATCACTGGTTATCACTCCGCTCAGCGGAGCCGCGGCGTGCTAACGCTGCGGCTTTCACCCTTCTGGTTAGCTTCCGTTTCGCTGCAGCTAACCATCGTATGGAGCGGATGCAAGCATGATGACAAGCTGCGCTCGCCTCTTGCCCTTACCGCTCATCCGCAGCGTTATGTGCAAAAAATTAACGACACCATTGGAGAATAATGATGAATCTACTGAAAAGAACAATATTTCCGATACTATCAGCAACTATTTGGATAAGTTTATCTGAGTTTTTAAGAAATGAGTTCTTCTTAAAATCATATTGGACTGACCATTATGAAAGCATAGGATTGGTGTTTCCATCTGAACCTATAAATGGTGCAGTTTGGGGCGTCTGGTCATTATGTTTTGCCATTTCAATATATTTTATTACAAAAAAATTTTCCATAATACACGCTACATTTCTTGCATGGTTTGTAGGCTTTGTCTTGATGTGGATAGTTGTAGGCAATATGGGGGTATTTCCTTTTAAAATATTATTCTTTGCATTTCCTTTGAGTATATTAGAAACATTTTTAGCCGTTTGGATAATTAAAATCCTTTCTAATATGGAAAAATCATGAAAAGCAACATTGCAAAAAAGGCTTTGGAGTTGTATGGAGGCGAAAAATCTTGGTCAAAAGCTAAATATATTGAAGCAGAGGTGAGTGCAAAAGGATGGGCTTTTGTTTTGAAAGGGAGGCCATATTTTAAACATGCCAGGTTATTCATGGAGATTCATAAACCTTTTTGCAAAATTACACCTGTTGGAAAAAATAAAGAAATATGCGGTGTGTTAGATGGAGAAAATGTTCGATTAGAAAATTCGCAGGGTCAGGTTTTAGCTCAAAGAAAAAATGCCAGAGATTATTCTACTTTTGGTAGGCGGATGTTATATTGGGACGATATGGATATGGCATATTTTGCCAATTACGCCTTTGGGAACTATTTTACTTTTCCTTTTCTTCTGATGAACGAAGAAATAGCATGGGAGGAAAAATCGCCAGAAATTATACAAGCGACCTTCCCAGAAGCTATTCCCACTCACAGCAAAGTGCAATCTTTTCATTTTGATGCAGAAAGTGGACTATTGTCTCAACATGATTATACTGCCGATATAATCAGCAAATATGCCAAAGCAGCCAATGTGGTTCTCAAGCATGATAAAAAAGATGGCTTATTATTCCCATCGCATAGAAGAGTAACGCCAAGAACTTTAAAAGGGCTACCATTGACACGACCAGTATTGATAGAAATAGAAGTGCATGATTTTAAATTGATAAACACCAGCGGTGCCAATGCCGGCACATAACAAGGCGCTGCACCGGGTGGCAATTCCGCTGCGCTCCATTTCCACCGGTGAGCTTGGTCGTTATACTCGTAAACTTGGGGTATTGGGGACTAAAACTAAAAGTATTTGTTGTTATAAAGTTTGTTTTTCAATTCTTTTTAAATATGCTTGTTCACTGAGTATCCACGCGGAAGGTTATTTGATATGCCTACAATTAAACATGCAAAAAGAACTATGATTCGTCTTATTCAAATGATGACTATGATGATGTAGGTAACTGAGCAGCCACGCGAAAGCTTAAACTCCACTGACATCTACCAAAGTGCGTGGAGACGACAGCTATTCAATCACGCGTCTTTCAATATTACTGACACAAACAAACAAAGTGCATAGAGACGATTGCTGAGATGAAGGATGGCTCATTCAAACACTTTAAATGTCAGATGTGGAATCTGAAACCTGATTATTAATCATACTATTCATCAGTGCATTAATCATTGGATGTTTTGGGATTTACTAAAAGACTATGATATAGTCATTATTAAATATTGATTTTATGAATGTTTTAAAATATTCTAAAATTTTGACTAAAAACAAAGTACTTATAATAGTTATTGGAGATATATTTTATGCACTTAACAAAAGCTAAACAGTTTTTATCAGATGCAACTTTATTGATTAATGATAAACGATACGATTCAGCAGCAAGTCGATGTTATTATGCAATATACAGATTAGGAATTTATATTTTAGAAAAGAATGGCGAGAAAAGAGAGGGATGGAGCCATTATGGAATTCAGAAAACTGTAAAGCATAAAACAATAGTGATAGATGATATTGTATTACATGATGTCCTTGCGCGAGCATATCAGCTTAGAATTTTAGCTGATTACCAGAATTATAATGTAAAACCAGAAAAATGTCAGGAATTGTTTCAAGAAATATTACAAATCCAAAAGGAGGTAATAAATGAAGCGGCTTGAACATTGGATAGATCAAATTTCTTTTCACATAAAAGAGCTTGACCCTAAATGCTTAATACATGTTACAAAAGATACTTATGAAGGTGAAGATGCATATATTCATGTTAAAAGTAACCTGGATCAAATGGAATTGATGAGAAAAGTGACTCCTTTACAAGGTGAAGCTATCCTTGATGACTGGTTTATTCCAGTCTTGGTAACGGAAAAGGATTAATTTTTATCGGTTAATATTAGGTACTGAGTGATTCAATAAAAAATGTTTATATGCATCTTTAATATACGGAGATAGAAGAATTATCGTAAAATTTTTCTTCTGTCGGTGTTTTTTTAAGTATCAATTTATACAGATTGCATAATTTAGGCCAAACAATTAATTGATAAACTTTTAAAATACAATGACAATTGTATTTCCTAATGTTTATGAACTGTTAAATCTATAAAAAAACTGATAAATGCGTTGGAAAAATTTTGTCGGTTAATACTTAGAATCTTGTGGAGTCCGAAAAAAAATCGTATAAGAATAGGTTCAAGTAAGCCGCTTCGCGGCAGTAAGACAAAATCCGCAATATTTACAATTTTCTGTAATATTTAGTTATAGTAACTTTTATATAATTTTGTAATAAAATTATTTTTGTATTGAAAGGCTAAAATCGTTGTTGAAATTATTGCCAGTAGATCTATTTGAAATCATTGAAAAATGATTCGCTGAGAGCAATCCAGAATTAACAAAAATCATGCCGTAATTAAAGAAAAACTTTTTTAACAGCGATTTTTTGAGGCAGTTCTATTTGCCACTGTTGTCAATCAAGGGCTGTCGGACTTCTTGGACAGTGGTTTGAATCTGATCCCAACTACTTTAGTCATATTTTTGAAAATAAGTACAAAATTTGATATAATATTTTATCTCAACGAGTGGTGTTGGGATCAGTTCAAACCATATTGGTTAGTCATATTTCTGAAAATAAGTGCAAAATTTGATATAATATTTTATCTCAACGAGTGGTGTTGGGATCAGTTCAAACCATATTGGTTATACTCCCAATCTTGTACGTTTAGATTGTGTAACAAAAAAAGTTTATGTTAAAAGTTTGATTGTAAACAAATTTTAAAAAGACTATTTTTAAATCCACTGAGATCAATTATTGAGTTGAAATTCAACAACACACAAAACAGGGAGCAGAACCAACTGAAATCGACAGCTTAGCGTGACGTGATGAACAAATATCCACTGGATGAAATCTAAACCTAACTTGGAGTCCAATAAAGCAAGTAGCCAAAAACTTGGACATCGGCTATTCTATTGAAATCAAACGAAGCAATAATTAATTTGTCGGCTAACATCCAAAATATTACGTAATGCGTAAAAACCACTTTGCCGACTATAATGCGAAAAAAACATTGATCCATTGGTTATCGTGCGTAAACTTGGGGCGTAGGGCACTATAACAAATCAATATGATTGATTAAATGATTGTTAGTGCAAAAAATTTTAAAGATATGATACCGTGAGCCCCTGAAATTGGTTTCTGAACGAAAATCAACAAAGCCCGAAATAAATGTTGAGAAACACTGATATCGGTTTTTGAGCGGCCATTCAATAAAACACTAAAAGCGAGTTGATAGTTACTGTCATTGATAAATCGAACGATCACTGAGATGAGATAGGACTTTAAAAAAAAGTGTGTTTGTGCAAATAGTTTTAAAATGATATATTATGTCCCGTTAAGAAAAGAGTTTAAGTATTAGCTTTAAACATCATCAAATATAATTAACAAACAAGATAAATCCTCAGAAAAATTCAAAATATTAATAGGAGATCTAAATATGATAAAAGCTTCAATAAAAAAAGATGCTTTTCGACTAATTGAAAATTTG
>Ga0272440_1003121_pt1 | contig 12517 bp, 10 predicted proteins | sample SSMMMBAug17_FD_192440 | JGI IMG/M metagenome (GOLD analysis project Ga0272440, IMG submission 192440) | Marine sediment archaeal communities from Little Sippewissett salt marsh, Falmouth, MA, United States - SSM-MMB-Aug17 | ecosystem: Environmental > Aquatic > Marine > Wetlands > Sediment ...
TATTAGAAATTAAAGCATTTCATATTTTTTCTTTATTATAACAATCATATCAATAGGTTAAAAAATGTATTCAAATACGATAAAAACTTCTTTTAGATTGAGCCTCATCGCTTTGATATCATTAAGCTGTTTACTGATGGCTTATCCAAAAATGGTTTTTGGAAAACAACAAGAAAAATGTATTGAAAAAGATACCAATCACAATAACAAAATAGATCAAATTGAGCCATTCGATAATTTAAAAAAAATAAAATTTTTTTTTTTTGTCAGAAAATCTCTTTTTTTCTGTCTATTATAATAGTAGCAGAAAATTTTGAACCTATAGGGTGCAAAAAGGACGAACATTTTACTTTTTTCTACCCGAAAACTTATGATCGCTTACTTATGACACAATGATTATGATGCTTTTAATTCAATGGAAAAATAAAAGAGTTTTATATTCGACAACTGGTTTTTCTCTGGTAGAGTTGCTTGTTGCGCTTACATTATTTTCTTTTGGCCTGACGGCTTTGATTCGTACTCATCAAACAGCTCAGTCAACCTTGCAAACGTCGCGTGAACACTACAATGCTTTGTTGATTGTACAAGAATGTATGGAATATGCTCAGGTATCAGGCAAATTATTATTTCATCAAACAACTGTTGTACGTAATGGCATTTCCTATTTCATTACTGGTATGAGTGATAATGAAACCAATGGTATTCAAACCATTGCTGTAACCATACAATGGAAAAATAAAAAGCTGTTGTTCTCAAATGATTTGAGTGTAACCAAAATTCAATAAAGAATAGAATAACAATGATTTATGATGACTTTCAACAATCATGTTCCGGACTGGTTTCAATCCTGGTGTTGTTAATGCTATCCCTTCTTAGCCTATTTTCAGTTTCATTGTTTAGAACAGGTCTGAATAGTCTTTATGTGATTCGAAATGAAAGGGCTCTGTTAGAATCTTTTTGCAAAGCCCAAGAAATAGCAATGCAAATGGCAAATAAGGTATTCAGTATTGATGATGAATCATTTGTTTCTGAGATAAGTCGTTCATCAAATGAACTTTACTGGTTGAAAACAGAAAGTGAAATTGATTTTAATCAGATAAGTTCACCCATATACTGGGAACAACTGAACGCTTTTTATTTTCCACCATATGGCCAGGGTCTTGCCATTTTTTTAAATGCCATACAAATAAAAACCCCATCAGAGTCTCTTGTGATGACACATGATACCACCATAAAATCATACCGATTTTCAATTCTTGCAAAAGCTGAAGTCTCTGGTGGCATTGCAATTGTTGAAACAGGTATCAGCAGGCGAATTGCACGATGAAGCCCATTTATACGATAGTATTCATTTTTATGATCAATGGATTAAGTCAATGGGCTCTTGGCATTGATATTCCAGATATTCCCCTTGAAGTGATGGTAAAATCGCCGCCTCCTGTGATCATGTTTTTAATTGATGATTCTACCAGTATGAATGCCAGCATTTTGGCTGAATCGGACAATCGTTCATTATCAACGTATTTATATGTATTTAATGATCCTGAAAATCATGTGGTAACATCATTAATATCTCAGCATACGATCATTCCTCCTGAATTAAATGAAAGTTGGAAAGCACGTTGTGTTTCTTTTAACCACATGTACTACGATCCACTTAAAACATATGATCCCTGGCCTCATTGGACTGTCATTGCCAACCAGGAATCTGAAAACAATAATGCTCATATGGATCATCCAAGATTCCATCCATTGACCGCCACATATTTAAATCTTGATGAACCTTATTTTACGACTGGTTCAATGATTCTTTCTCATGCGCATTTTTTTTCTTTTGATGATTTAAATGATAACCATATTTTAGATCCTGAGGAATTATTATTTTTAATTGAACTTTCAGGCACAAAAAAGCAAATTTGTGCATGGCAGATCATTGAACCTCAGTATGGAACAAATCAAGAAAATATGACCGGTATTCCTTTTTCTCAATTGCCTGATAGTATTCGTTTGGATACCAATAATGAACCCATAACCTATACATCCCAACGCCAAAATTTTGCCAATTGGTTTTCATTTCATCGCAGAAAAGAACTGGAAATAAAATATCAGGTGGGATCATTGATTGATCATTCCAATCCAGCTTATATTGGTTTATATTCGTTCAATCAGTCATTAAATGTTCCTGTAAGTTATATTGATCATACATCAATGACACATCAGTCAAAAATAAACTTGCTAAAAGCTGTTTATTCATACATCTCTGAAGGAGATTCTCCATTGCGTCATGCATATCAAATTATTGGAGATTATCTGGAAACCGGCAAAAATTCAGTTATCAATGGCAGGTCACCATTCAATCAAAATAGTGATGCCGATGCCTGTCGTCAGGCTTTTGTTATCGTTTTGACAGATGGTTATTACAATGGTCCTTCGCCTGATATTGGAAATATCGATGGCGATAATTTATCACCATATAGAGATTCATATAGCAACACTTTTTCAGATATGGTCATGTATTACTATGAGCGTGATCTGGCACCCGCTATTCCAAATATGGTTCCTCCTGTCAGTTCTGATCTTTCCAAACATCAACACCTTGTTCCATTTATCATTGTGTTTGGTTCTCAATCAGCTCAAGCCTATGATCATATGTCTGTTGATCATTATCCAGTTTGGCCAAAACCTTTACCTGGAACCGGACAAACCATCATCGATTTATATCATGGTGCATTGAATGGACGTGGTTTATTTGCAAAAGCAGGAAATCTGTCAGATTTTACAGATATAAAAAGACAAATACATTTACAACTTCACGATAGTCAAAGCAGAACAAGTCAAACTGTTCAGTTGGGACAACAAATTCAGGGAAAAAAACGAATCATTAAAGCGTCATATAATCCAGCCACCTGGACTGGAGATCTCAAAGCTTATGATATCATGCCAACAGAAATAAACAACACTTCGTCAAGCATCTGGTCTGCAACAGAACAATTGGAAAATCTATTTGATCAACAAAGACATATCTTTACCTTTAATGGAGATACTGGCATCCCTTTTCAAGAAAATAATATGGATGTTTCGATAGTAACAACAGAACAAGTAAAGATGATCAGACAACAATCTTTGGGAGATATTGTTCATTCGTCCCCTCTGATTGTAAACCAAATGGTTTGGGTTGGTGCAAACGATGGAATGCTTCATGCTTTTGATCTGAATACTGGTATTGAGAAACTGGCTTATCTGCCGCATAAGTTTTGGCCTTATTTACATTTACTTGCCGACCCAGAACATCATCATACTTTTTTTGTTGATGGGAATTTGTATGCAAAACAGATTAACGATCAAGTCTTATTGTGTGTAGCCGCAGGACGTGGTGGAAAAGGAGTTTTTTGTCTGGATATTACAACGACCGATCAAGCCATTCAAAATGAAAGAAATTTTGCCAAAAAGCTGGTTATGTGGGAATATGCTCCTTCTGATGATCCTGATTTGGGATATATTCAACAGGCATATATTGTTCATTCCAACCATAATCATCAACCGGTTGTAATTTTTGGAAATGGATATAACAGCTATGGCAAACAGGCTTTTTTATATATTTTAAATGCGCTGACAGGCCTGCCTTTAAAATACAATGGACAAACATGCAAAAAAGGCATTGAATTACCATCGATGAGCAATGAAAATGGATTATCCACGCCAGCACTTGTAGATATAAACTCTGATAATAGAGTGGATTTTATTTATGCTGGTGATTTACAGGGGAATTTATGGAAATTTGACTGCCAATCATCCAATCCAAACCAATGGCATGTTTTCTATGAGACCGAATATGATAAAAGCCCTGCACCTTTGTTTCAGGCTCAATCATCCAATGGAATTGTACAACCGATAACCATTCGGCCAGAGGTTATTCGCCATTGTGACAGTCGATTTTCGGGTTATCTCATCATGTTTGGAACTGGCAAATATTTTGAATCAATTGATATTGACAAACAAGACCCACAAAGCCTTTATGTGATATGGGATTGGGCAGATTTCTGGCATACCCAAAAAGAAGAGCCCCTGTCAACTGTAAAACATCGATATTTAGGTGCATTCAATTCTTTGATGGATGGATATCCCAATATTCGAAAACCAGATCATACACCATCGAATGTAACCTTATCCTGTCAAGATATAGATAGACTTGACCATACAGAAACCATACCTTCAGTCGATTGGGATCCAGCATCAGATAGACCACATATTGGCTGGTATATGGACTTACATTCAGGAGAGCGTGTTATTTCGCCTCTCACATATCTTGGTTCAAATATATTGATGTTTAATTCATTTACACCCAATGGACAGCCTTGCAGATCTTCAGGGACATCTCGAATGTATGTGATAAACATCAGTACAGCAGTTAATTATCAGGAGTTTTTTGAATCCATGAGTGGTGCAAAAATGTCGCCTTTTTTTCAGCCTGTGATTGGATTGATGACTCAGCCATTAATCAGCTTTCAGGGAAATGATCAAATCATTCTATATTTGTCTTCATCTGATTTACCATCAATATCACAAATTACTTTAACAATGGACACCAGCCATGATTTAAAAGGCCTTTTTGATCAAAAAATTTTTTACTGGAAAGCTTATTAATGAGCTGGTGCAATAGATTTATCAAAATTTAAGAAATTTTCAGAATTAAGATATAGATAGCTCTATTACACCACTAATATTTTCTTAATTTTATTACGCTACAAATTGATTATCATGTCAGCTTCATTGCCACAATGCAAACAGACTCCAGAGCCTTTCAACTCAATTTCTTCTTTTTTTGCTTTTTTTTCAACAGCCTCTTCATAATCATCTAAAGAGCACGTAATATCCATTGCAGCTTCATTGCCACAATTTTGACATACACATACCTGTCTAAATTTTTTATCCATTTTTTGACTCCTTTTATTATTTATATCCCCAAAAAAAAACCGATCTTCATTATAAAATAAAGAAGACCGGTTTAACAACAAAAAAAGGAGGACTTTATTATCTATCCTTTTAACTCGCTTACTTTTTCTGTTAATTCAGGAATAATCTCAAGGATATCACCTTCAACGCCAATATCAGCTACCTGAAAAATTGGGGCTTTTGGGTTTTTGTTGATAGCAACCATAAAAGGTGCCCCTTTAATTCCACCCAAATGCTGGAATGCACCACTGATACCCAATGCCATGTAAACTTTAGGTTTAACTGTTTTTCCTGAAGTTCCAACCTGACGTGATTTTTCCATCCATTTGGCATCAACAATAGGACGTGAACAAGAATAATCAGCGCCCATAGCTTCAGCCAATTCCTGGATAATTTCAATATTGTCTTCCTCTTCGATACCACGACCGACAGAGACCAGAACTTCTGAATTACTGATATCCACATCACCCACTTCAGCTTCAACAGTTTCAAGATATTTTCTGCCAGTATCAGGGATATCAACATCGCCTGATTTGTCAACAACAGAACCACCAACAGAAGGCGTTTCTTCAGATGCAAAAACCCCTGGTCGGATAGTAATCACTGCGCCATCAGACATATCACAGGTATTATGTGTACTGACCATGCCACTGAATTCCTGGCGAATAAGTTTAGCCACATTACCATCAACCGCTTCAATATCAGTTACATCAGCAATAAAGGCAGAATTCATTCGAACTGCTAATCCTGGGGCCATATCCATTGCCAAATATTCGTGAGCTAAGAGCAGAATAGCATTATCTGGCAACAATTTTGGCAAAATTTTGCCCATAATTTCGCCATCAGGATAAGCCAAAGCGGCATTATCAATTTTCCAAATTTCATTATATGCAGCACTGACTTCCTGACATACACTATCAATCCCAGAGCCAGCAACAATGGCTGTTACCTGAGCATCGGAGTTCAGTTTTTTTGCAGCCAGCGCCAATTCTAAAGCTGTATCATCAGCTTTTCCATTTTTATTGATGATATACGCAAAAATCTGCATTATTTGATACCTCCTTTGGATTTCAGGATCTCAACCAGTTTTTCGACGATTTCATCGGTGTCACCTTCAATCATTTCAGCGCCTTCTCCCATTTCAGGTACGAAGTAATCAATGCATTTTGTTTTTGCGCCGGCATCACCAATTGTCGCCGTGTCAATACCCAGATCAGAAGCGCCCATAGTTGGAATCTCCACAGATGCCACTTTTCGAATCCCCCGAATGCCAACATATCGAGGTTCATTAATTCCTGTTTGTATTGACAAAACACAAGGCAATTTAATTTCATGCATTTCCTGGTTTCCACCATCAATTTCACGACCAATTTTTAAGGTACTGTCATCAATGACTTCGATCAGATTAACCAGAGATGCAAAAGGACGATCCAACATAGCAGCCAGCATAGCGCCAGTTTGAGCTGCTCCGGTGTCAGATTGTGCACCGGTCAATATAAGATCATAATTGCCTTTTTCCACGGCTGCTTTCAATATTGTAGCAAGACCGCGACCATCAGATTTTTCAAAGGTATCATCAGAAAGAAGAATTCCTTTGTCTGCGCCCATAGCCATTTCACGACGTAAAACTTCCTCAGATTCATCATCTCCGATAGCCATGACTGTGACTGAGCCGCCTACTTTATCCTTGATTTGAATGGCCTCTTCAACAGCGTAATTGTCCCATTCGTTAACCGAATAGACCAAATCGTCGCGTTCAATATCAGAGCCCTCAGCATTCACCTCAATCTCATTTTCCGAGGTATCAGGAACTCTTTTCACACAAACCAAAATTTCCATATTACCCTCCAACAGGCTGACATGAATCTATGATTATTTCAACAGATTCATGTCAAAAAATTTATTAAAATCAACTATTTTATAATTTGCCGATCAATCAGTTCGGCGAAATCGATTGCCCTAACTTTTCCTTCAAGACCACTGGTTTTAATACCATCTTCAATATTGACCATACAGAATGGGCAGGCTGTTACAATAACTGTAGCGCCAGCATCTGCTGCCATCTCAACACGAACTTTTCCCATGCGGGTTTCTTCAATGGGCTCATAAAAAAGCATTAATCCACCGCCACCACAACAGAATGAACGATCTCGGCTACGTTCCATTTCAACACGTTTTAATCCAGGAATGGCATCCATAACCATTCGTGGGGGATCATAAATTAAGTTATGACGTCCCAAATAACAGGGATCGTGATACACATAAATATCACTTTGATCTTCAAGTGGATTAAATTTAATATGTCCTTCCTGAATCATGCGATAAATATATTCACTCACATGTTCAACAGGTGGAAGGTTTTCATAATCTTTTTTCAATGCATTGAGTGCATGAGGATCAGCAGTAACGATACTTTTAACACCTGATTCCAGAATGGCTTTTGTATTTTTTTCCTTTAAATCCTGAAACAGCATCTCTTCACCAAACCGACGAACTTCATGCCCAGAATCCTTTTCTGCTGGTCCAAGAATGCCAAAATCAGCGCCACAGGCTTTTAAAATTCTAAATACTGACTGACCAATTTCCTGAATGCGGTCATCATAAGAGGTAATACTGTCAGCAAAGAAAAGAATTTCAGCAGATTCCGCTTTTTTACCGCTCAAAATTTTGCATTCATAGCCTTCATCTTTAATCAGAGGTTTCGTCCAATCACCGCGTTTTTTTTCTGTTTTACCATAAGGATTCCCGCGTTTTCCCAATGCATTCAAAGGTTTTTGCAGAGATTGCGGAACCATGCCCTCATCAACCATACCGCGTCTAAGATCAACTATTTTATCAATATATTCAATTAAAAGCGGACATTCTTCCTCACAAGCACCACATGTGGTACAAGACCAGATTTCATCTTCCTCAAGAATATTACCAATTAATGGGCCTCTATCGACACTTTCATCTTTTAAAGGATATTTGTCAAAACAGTAATCCCGACATTTAATGGTAATAAATCGCGGTGCCAATGGTCTTCCCACATGGTAGGCAGGGCATTGATCTGCACATCGACCACAGTCCGCACAGGAGTAAAAATCCAGAATATGTTTCCATGTAAAATCTTCAAACTTTTTGACACCAAAGGATTCAAGTTCATCCAACTGATCATCTGATATGCCCCATTTGACTGGTTTAACTGAACCTTTATTCAATTTCATAAAAAAGACATTAAACATGGATGTAATCACATGAAAATGTTTTCCCAATGGTAAAAAGTTTAAAAATGAAAAGAAAATGATTTCATGTGTGGTATATGAAATGACATGTAAAAACTGTAAGGTGCTGTCTGAACAAAGTGTCAATATATAGGTAACAAACCAGGTTCCGGTTAAAGGAAAGAGAAAATAGTGTGTATCAATCCCTCTGTTTATATGAGCCGCCAGGTCTGTTCCTTCAAAAAACATATCAGCAACCATCAAACCACCAATCATTGCAAGCACAAAAACAGCTTCAGCAGTATGATCTTTCCCATATTTTTCTGGTACTTTATAACGTTCAGGTTTGTAGATACCCCTTCGAATACCAGCAATAACAACAGCAATCAAAACTGCTGTTGCAGCGATATCTTTTAATACATTGTAAATGGTGCCAATCCATGTATCAAAAAAAGGTAATGTGTAACCGGATTTGATTCCTACAACAACAAGTGTCAGAGATCTTATTGATAAAACACAAAAGCCAGCAAAAATGACAATGTGTAGTACGCCAGCGAGCATGTATCTTGGCTGTTTGTATTGTGCAACAGCGTATTTAATCATGCTGAAAAGACGCAATCCCAGTTGATCGAATCTATTGTCCGGGGCTGCTTTAATCAGCGGCTGTAACCGCTGAGCAATAATGTAAGTAAATAGAGCAACACCAACGATGGGAATAATAATATAAAGAATTAACAATGGAATTCCCAGAATTGTGTATGTTGCAGGTGGGATAATAACATGTTCCATCTTAAATACAAAACTCCTTTCTTTAAATATTTTGATAGTTTAATTTATTTAAAAACACTGAATGAATGTTCATTCAGCCATAACAAACCGCATTATCATTGTCAATAAAAACAATTTGCTTGAAAGATTTGCCTGAATCATATACATTTATTAAAAAAATGAATGATATTTATTAAAAAATGTAAGTCTTTTTCATACATGAAAAAAAATAAGGAGGATATCATCCGTGGGACAACAAAACGAAAAAAAAGATCAATCAACGAATTCAACCATCAGCTATAAAGATCAGCCCTGGCGTAAACAATATTCAGATCATATACCGGCTGAAATGGATTTTGAGGAATTGTTTTTACCTGATTTCCTGGAACGATCTGCACAAAGATTTCCAGATAAAGCTGCTTTAATTTTCCAAGGATATTCTATTACTTACAAAGAATTGAAAGACATGGTTGATCGGTTTACAGCCTGTTTGAAATCTTTTGGCATTCAAAAAGGAGATAGTGTTGCCATTTTACTGCCCAATACAATTCAATGCGTGGTCAGTTATTACGCAATAATTAAATTAGGCGCAATCGTGGTAATGAACAACCCCCTATACGCTGATCCTGAACTTGAGCATCAATTCAATGATTCTGGTGCGAAAGTTTTAATCACATTAGATTTATTAGCCAATAGAATGATTGATTTGCGTCCAAAAACCAATATCACTCAAATTGTATATACTTCAATTGCAGATTATCTTCCCTTTCCAAAAAGTTTTATCTTGAGAACAGTCGGAAAAACACGAAAAGTAAGTGATTGGTTGCCCGGCATTCCATTGGTTAAACATATTTCATTCATTGAATCCATCAGGAAACGTTTTGGTACGCTTCAACAATTAACTGCGGATGTTAACAATGCACCAGATGTTTACAACTGGAAAGAGTTGCTGTCTCAATATGAACCAGATTCCTCCCGAGCACAGCTTAACTTTGACGATGTAGTCATGTATCAATATACCGGTGGGACAACCGGTGTGTCAAAGGGAGTTATGCTGACTCATGGTAATATGACCAAACAAATACAACAGGCGAATATCTGGTTTCCTGAACTTGAAGATGGTAAAGAAGTTGTATTAGGTGCACTTCCATTTTTTCATGTATTTGGTTTGACAACTATCATGAACTTTTCCATATATAAAGGATGGACTGATATCCTGGTCGCCAAGCCGCAAGCAGATCAGTTACTTGAAACAATCCATCATTATAAACCTACGTTTACACCACTGGTCCCCACAATGTTTATTAATATGTTAAATGATCCCCATATTAAAAAAACTGACATGACATCCATTAAAGCCTGTTTTTCCGGTAGTGCTCCACTTGCGGTTGATGTTATTCATGAATTTGAAAAATTGACAGGTGCTGTTATTATTGAAGGTTTTGGTATGACTGAGTCTTCGCCGGTTACTCACATGAACCCTTATAGTGGTATTCGAAAAGTTGGAAGTGTTGGTATTCCTGTTCCTGAAACAGAATGTCGTATTGTTGATCTGGAAACCGGTGAGAATGACGTACCGGTTGGACAGCCAGGAGAATTGATTGTTAAAGGCCCTCAAGTGATGAAAGGTTATAAAAATCGGCCTGATGAAACTGAAAAAACCATTCGTGATGCCTGGTTATACACCGGAGATATTGCTACGATGGATGAAGATGGCTATTTTTATATTGTTGATCGTAAAAAGGATATGATTATTTCAGGCGGGTTCAATGTGTATCCAAGAGATATTGATGAAGTGATTTATCAACATCCAAAGGTTCTGGAAGGTTGTTCAATTGGTATACCGCATCCAACCCGAGGAGAAGCAGCAAAAGTTTTTATTGTTCTAAAAGAAAATGAAACCGCCACAGAAAATGAAATTATTGAATTTTGTAAACCCAGGTTAGCAAAATATAAATGGCCTGTAGAAATTGAATTTCGAAAAGAATTACCCAAAACCAATGTTGGAAAAATTTTAAGAAAAGATCTGCGAAAAGAAGAAATAAGTCGTAGATCTGTGCATTCATAGAAAGGAATGATAACATGGCTGCCAAAAAACGTATTCTCAGTGGGATGCGCCCGACAGGTGCTCTTCATTTAGGCAATTATCATGGTGCTCTGGCAAACTGGAACAAGATGCAGGATGAATATGATTGTTTTTTCTTTATTGCAGATTGGCATGCATTAACCAGTGATTATGAAAATACTGATCATATTAAGCACAATATTCATGAAATGATTATAGATTGGTTAAGTGTTGGACTATCACCAGACAAAAGTACGCTTTTTATCCAATCAGATATAAAAGAACACGCAGAATTGTTTTTGCTGCTTTGTATGATTACCCCAACACCCTGGCTGGAACGTAATCCCACCTATAAAGAACAGATTACTCAATTGGCGAATAAAGATCTCTCAACTTTTGGATTTTTAGGGTATCCGGTTCTTCAGGCCGCAGACATTATCATGTATAAAGCTGAGGGCGTTCCAGTTGGTATTGATCAGGTTCCCCATGTAGAAATAACACGAGAAATAGCACGACGATTCAATCATTTATATGGTTTTGTTTTTCCTGAACCCCAATCAATTCTAACACCAACACCCAAAATATTGGGGATTGATCGCAGGAAAATGAGTAAAAGTTACAATAATGCTATTTTCCTATCAGATACGCCAGAGGCCATTCAAAAAAAAGTCAATGAAATGATAACTGATCCTCAGCGAAAAAGAAAAAAAGATCCAGGTGATCCTTCTATTTGCAATGTATATGACTTTCATAGGCTTTATAGTGATGAATCTCTTATTGCTCAAATTGATCAAGAATGCCGAAATGCTGAGATTGGTTGTGTGCAATGTAAAAAAGCCATGGCGAAAAATTTAATATCGGCCTTGGAACCTGTTATTGAAAAACGTCAATATTACCTTGAAAAGCCTGATCTTGTTAATGAAATTATTCATTCAGGATCGGCAAAAGCAAGAAATGTTGCTCAAGAAACAATGAGACAGGTTAGAGAAGCTGTTAACATATAAAGTTCGTAATGGTCGGTCCGACTTGTGGGCTTGAATGATCAACTAAGTAAGCGATCATAAATTTTCGGGTAGATCGTAGTCAATTATAATATACTTTGGGTAGACCATTTCTTAGCCCTGAAAGGGCGTTACATACCAGCCCAGGGCAACGCCCTGGGTAATGGTACATAAAGTTTTTCTAAGCCCTGTAAGGGCGTCACATCTATGTTTTATGTGTCGCCCTTTCAAGGCTAAAATTCTGATAAATCTTTAACCCAGGGCGTTGCCCTGGGCTGGTATGTAACGCCCTTTCAGGGCTAAGAAAACAGAGTTTCCCAAAGCATGTTAAATAAATAATTTACTACAATATACCCAAAAATTTATGATCGCTTAGGAATGTTCGAAAAATAAGTTCCTCTTTTCAGAAAGAGTTAATTCTGTTCATTTTGAACCTGGATTACGCTGAAGAAGATGAATAAGATGAAATAAGACACTTTTAAATCATCTTATTCATCTTCTTCAGCGTAATCCAGGTTCAAAAAAAG
>Ga0272440_1003122_pt1 | contig 12511 bp, 4 predicted proteins | sample SSMMMBAug17_FD_192440 | JGI IMG/M metagenome (GOLD analysis project Ga0272440, IMG submission 192440) | Marine sediment archaeal communities from Little Sippewissett salt marsh, Falmouth, MA, United States - SSM-MMB-Aug17 | ecosystem: Environmental > Aquatic > Marine > Wetlands > Sediment ...
GACTATATATACACTAGACCGCTAAACGATATTACACCAGTAATTACATCATAATTTAAATAGCTATTTTTTAATAACCAGGCAATCAAGCGGACTGAAAGCCGCTTATTTTCATCGTTATACTCCAAATTTTGTACGCTTAGATCCTGTAACAAAATATAGTTTGTATTAAAAGTTCGATTGTAAACAAATTTTAAAAGGACTATTTTGAAATCCACTGAGATCGGCTATTGAGCTGAAATTCAACAAAACACAAAACAACGAGCAGAATCCACTGAAATTGGCAGCTGAGCGAAATGTGATGAATAATTTAAATCACTGACATAAAGCAAAGGGTGTGGTGGTGACTACTGAATGGCCAAGCGACAGTTTGTTTTACAATATTTTTTAATTGGGACTGAAACTGGTATTTACATATTCGGTTATTGAATATAGTTAGAATGAAGAAGAACTATGATTCATCTGTTTCAATTGATCACTATGATAGGGCAGTTTGCTGAGCCTCAACGCATTCGGTTAAATATCAGACCTTAACCAAAGTGCGTTTAAGCAAAACGCAGAGCAAGAACAGAATCGGCAAAATTTTTGAAACCGACTCAAGTTCGTTTTGGCAAGGCGTTGAGCAATTAAGGGTTTGACAAGATTTCTGAAATCGACACAAGTGCGTTTCTGCATGCCGCAGAGCAAGAACAGAATCGGTTTAATCACTGTAATAAAAGAAAGCTCGTGGAGTCAATAAATAGAAGATAGCTGAGTGGCCAAATCACAGTTTAGTATCTGACAAAAGCCAAATTTCGAAAATTGATTTTATTATCCAGTTTCTGTATATCATTCAAATTTGAATGGTAAACAGTTAAGCAGAATTATCTCTCGACTTTACATTTAATCATTTTATTACAAAATGATATTTTTATGATATACATACAGTTGAATGATATGCAGATCTGTCATTAAAAGATATACAGAAACTATAGAGCTAATAGTTATACTCGTAAACTTGGGATACAGAATACTGTAATAAAACGCATTTGTTGACATTGCATTTGTTTTGCAATATTTTTCAAATGAGACCTAACAGTGAAACAACGCATCCGGTTAATAGTTTAACTGTGGACAGTGACTTGTATAAGTGCTTTGAGTTAAAGTGCTGTGCAAAATAATCGACTTAATTCTGGACAAAAAACCAAGAAGTTTGAGTGTCAGACGATGTTCAAACACATAATTGGTTAAATTTATGATAACGACCTAAGCGCTTTGTGTTTAGTGTCACCGTATTTTTTATACAATATGTTTTCTTTTTGGCACGATATTTGATGGTGTAACTAACAAGAAGCAATCTTTGCTTTTCAACCATTTTTAATGGTAAACGTTTTATGTTTTATTATATAATATTTTTATATTTAAGTAGGTTATGGGTATGGAAATTAAATTATTTGAAATAGCATCCAATATTGCAACACCAATATCTCTCGCTTCAATTGTAATAATTACGCTCTATTTTATATATCAAATAGTACTAAATCTTAAAATTTTTTCCAAATTAAAAGAAAAAAATACTTTTTCTATAATAAACTCAATTATAAACAAGTTTTTTTACTTGTCACTTATCACCATGATTTTGGGTATTATATCTTATGTTTACAACCAAGCTAATCCATTAACTAAAAGTAATATTTCATTAACTGGTAATGTATTATGTTCGGATGGATATCCTGTTGAAGGAGCGATAGTATTTGTTGAAGGTGTAGATAGAAAAAAAAAAACTGATACTACAGGTTGGTTTACAATAGTGGTTGATACAAAAGAGTTTTATGTAGTAAGATCTATACATAAGAATGTAGTAAACGATATTACAGTTTCAAAAAAAGACATTGATAAACCTATCAGATTAGTTCTAAAATGTGAAAAAGATATTATTACACATATTGATAAAAAAAATATGGTTTATATTAAAGGAAATAGTTTTAAAATTGGGAGAACTGGAATTCATAATGATGAAACACCAGAGCATGAAGTATTTTTAGATTCATATTGGATTGATGAAGATGAAATAACAGTTGAAGAATATATTCAGTACTGTAAAGAAAATAGTATTGACTTTCCGCCTGATCCAAATTTTCCTACAATGCCTAATTACTACACAAATATTAAATGGCGCAAGCATCCAGTTGTCAATATTACTTGGGAAGAAGCAAATGAATATTGTAAATCAGTTGGTAAAAAATTACCAACTGAAGCCCAGTGGGAAGTATCCGCAAGGTATTTATTAAATAGTTACGAATCTTTGCATCCTTTTATCAATGAAAATGGTCTACCTAAGGGCAATTTTCCTGATAAATCTCTTCGTAAATTTTTTCCCAATTATGTAACTCTTAACTATGATACAAAAGACAATTTTCCTTTTACTTCTCCTGTTAAAAGTTTTAAGGCGAACAGTAATGGAATTTATGATTTAGATGGAAATGTTAGTGAATATTGCTTCGATACATATTCAAAAAATTATTACGAAATTTCAAATAAAATAAATCCTATTAATTGGGTTGGAAATTCGAAGTATTGCGTTATAAGAGGACCATCATGGGCACAGTGGTACGATGTAGTAACAAAAAGAAACAGAAAATATAAAAAAAGAAGTTCAAAATCCATTGGATTTCGTTGTGCCATTTATTAATTGGAGATACTAATTTATTAGAAGGGGGGATAATGTATATGAGTCAATTAGATGGAATATCAATTGCTGATGTTTCACTTCAATTAATCGATTTATCAATAGAGCAACCATCAATAGATGAATCTCTTTCTATGATAGAAAACCATGATAAAAGTATTTCAGTTACAAAATTAGCATCTGCTATTGAAACTATTATCTCGGAAGGTCTGAATTCATCATCAAAATCAATAGAATGTAGTAAGGCGTTAGTTGATTTCTATTCATCAAATCCAAATTCTGTTTTACAATCTGAAATTGTTGGCCGTTTAGTGTTAGCAGATAGAAATCCCATCTTGGAAGATTTAGTAGAGGAATTACTATACAGTGAATCAACTGATGGATTTAACAACAATTTAGATGAACTTACAAAACAAAACATAATTGAACTAGTTCAGGCTGAAGTAGAAGATCGACCTCAAATGATCATAGAACAGATTATAAAATTAAGCAATATGTCAAGTTCTCCTGTATCTCCTACTGATACACCGCCGGGTGCAAATCCGCTAGGTACTGATAGAAAAGATCCTGTAAATAGTGAAAGAAAATATTCGATGCGAGAATCCTCTTCCCTAACTTACCCTATTTCAGGTGATGGACCAGATATAGATGATTTAATGAATCATCTAAAAGATCTTGCGAAAAGTGACTATCCTGGATTTTTACAAGAACTAAATACACAAATGCAAGAAGATTCTGATTTTGGAAGAAAAATCGGAGCATTAATTCGAGATAATAAAGAATTACGAGATATAATGTCAAAGCCAATCATCAAGATGCTTATTTCTAATTCCTCAAATCCAACTGCTTCTCGTAACTCGTTTTCTTTTTGTCATCAAGTGGGTGTAGATACAATTATAAGTCATATGGATGATGAACAAATATCAAGAGTTGTTCCACGTTTAATGGGCAATAGTCCAAGCACTAAAATGCTCTTTGCACATGATGACCTTCTTTGTAGAATAGATTCTGGAGAAACAATGACACTCAATACTTTGGCACAAGAAGGCCCTGTAGCAATTCCAATTTTAATGAACATAAGATTAAAAAAGTTAAAAGGTGGTGAATAGTTATGAAGGCAATATTTTCCAGACTATTTTATAGAATGGCCGATTATATTTTTTATTCGAAGCGTTATCCTTTTATTCCTCCCGAAATAAAAGATCCTGATTACATATCAAGCTTATCTGAACTAGTTCAAGAGCCTTTTGGAATAATAAATGGTCATACCATAAGTATTTGGTTTTATAGGGAAGGAAAAGGTGTAAATTCTAAAATAGTTGAAGTAATGGAAGCAGGTCATTCAAACAGCGCTATTTGCAGTAAAGTAACTTCTTTGATTCATGAAACACTTATAGAACTTAACTCTTTTAAGATAGAGCTGTACACAGCTGGAAGCCTTTGGCTTAAAAGAACGAGCGAGAATACTGATGATCAAAAAAAATTAAGATACTTAGAAAAACAATTACGTGACATAGAAAATGAAACAGGACTAGTTAAAGTTTTTCGAAACCAATTATCTGATCTAAGAAGCTTCAGATCATATTTTAATAATAATAAAAAGAACTGCAATACTAAAGAATTAATATCAGATTGTAAAATAAAAAACATTTCTGATGAACCCCATATTTTTGATTATATGAATTATTACCAAAAAAATTCAGATAAAACCATCACTTTTACTATTAATCGTTCTATATATGAAAACAAAGTATTTAGAGAATTATCACAACTTCACGATGCTTCTTTTCGAAGTTTCCGCATTAGGGATATTATTGATAGATCTGAAACCTATGCAAAATGGTTATTGCGAGATATTCATGAATTAATCAAATTAATGAATCAAAAAAAAGAAATGCCTAAAAAAATGTGGCAGGCAAATATTATACCATACTCAGGTGTTAGAGACTATTATATTGGAGAAGCTAGTGAAGGTAAAGGAAATCTGGACCCTATATTTAGAAAAATTATGGTTTTATACTCTGAGTGGTATAACCTATATAATCAAAAACGTAAAAGTTCATTAGACATTGAAAAAGAACTATTGAAAGCAGTTAAACATTGGAACAAAAATGTTTTTGAAATAGAACATACTTTAGATTATGGCTTAACAAATCATGAGAATAGATTAAATGATACTGCTCCATATTTCATTATGGAAGATCTCAGGTGGTTAATAAGAATGATTAGGATTATAATTTTTGAACATGAGAAGGAAGAAGCAGCAATCCTTAAAATTCAAGATATTTTTAAACCAATACTTGACAATCATTATCTACCAATACCAAAAAATCTACATAATCAATTAGATAGTGCATTTAATGCTAAAACTATAGATTATCTTTTTGAAAAATTACAAATTATTATTGAGAATTGGTTTAACAATAGTAAAGGATTTCCTGACAATTTAAAGAGTAATATCGGTCCTATATTTGAGGAGTTAAATCAAACTAAAAAAGATATAAAATCAAGAAATGAAAGAATGAGTTTTAGTCGAATAGTGAATGAAAAAATATTAGTGGATGCTATGATTAGGGGATGGCCATCTTTTTTTCTTAATACAAAAGAATTAAGAGATATATATGATTTGTGGGTAAACCAGGTCCGTAAAAAAGTTTGGCGAGAAATTAGATTTCAACTTTTAATAAAAAAGATTAAAATTTATCCTTTATTAGAGGAAAATATTAGCTTCCAAATTACATTTCTAAACAAAAAATATATAAAAGTTATTCCTTTTTTTGGTATTAACTCTAACTTCTATACCGTATTGTATCACAAAAAAATTGGTACTTCACACTATATTCAGCCATGGTCCTACAAGGAATTTGAAATAATAGATACAAATAATAATATAAATAAAGTTGACGAGTTGATGACAAAATTTTGGGAGTTAATAAAAATTAAGAACCCTTCGGAAACAATTAATATTTTCTTGGAAGCTTTAAAAATCCATCCGGTTAGGGTCTGTTCTACCTTTTTTTCAAGATTTTGGGAGAATCTTGGTAATATAGATGATTCAAAGATTGAAGAAGCTCTATTATTGCAGAAAGGAATTAGCTTAACCGAAAAAATAGAAACTTATAATGAGGGCTTACTATCATTTCAACTATATATAGAAAAATTTCCTAATGAACTAGCTGATCCATATATTTTTTTGTCACTAGGTGAAGCCAGATATAAACTTCATGTAGCACAAAAAAATCATGATGATTCAATAGAAGAATATAATAATTTTCTTGAAAAAGTTGACTTCGCTGCAAATAGAAATGATATTACAAGAGCTATTGCAGTCAATGCGCCCCAAACACAAAGGCAACTTAATAATATATTAAAAGATATTACCCGTAATCACCCTGAATTATTAATTAATCAACAATTAACAAAAATAAAGAACAATTTATCTAAGATGAATTCTTTTGAAATATTAAACTCATCTGATGAATACATGCCAGATTTAAAAATTTCTTCAGGAAAATCTCAAAGGGTTGACGATTTGATTATCTTTCACTCATTTGTTAAAGAATTCGATAAAAAAATAAAAAAAGAAATTAAAATGTTAAAGCATAAAATAGAGAAAAGTAGAAAAATACTTGATGACTCCTATGAAAAGCTCTGGAATAATGTAACTGACAACAAATATTACAAAATTGCACTTGAAATAGATACTGATTATTCTGAGAACATTATAAAGCATAAAGCTATATTTAATTCTTCAAAATTCCAGTTGGAATATAAGCCATATTTAGATCTAATTGTTGCTGATAGTAAAATTCGAATTGCAATGCACCTAAATTTTTGGCTATCTGAATTAAAAGAAAAAGGTAAAAATGAGTTAAAAGAATTTAGTATGGCCAAAGCATTTAAAGAACATATTAAAATAATAGAAAAAGAGATAATAGGAATATCAAAAAAAGAGAAAGAAAAAATCGATAAAATTGTAAAACTTAAAATTGAAAGAATTGTTGAAAACCCAAAAAATGAAGACTCACTAACACGAATTGATTTATTATCTGAAACAGAAGGACTCGTTTATTCTTTCATTAATGCTGCTGTTAGAATTTATGAAACTTGTCACGCAATGTTGCCTTCCTTTGCACCTGCATACATGAAGTCAATGGAGCTAAAATGTTCATTGTTTCCATATTATAAAGAAACTCTTAACCAAATATCAAAACAGAAAACCATACCACTAGAAATAGGATTTTCTAACATTGATTTTCATATTGAAAAAGACACAAATGTTGAAGGGCGATTAGTTCCTGAACAAATACTAATTGAAGACGAAGAGAGAATTGTTGCATATTCTGATGATAAACGAATCCTGTCATCTATAAGATTTCGATGCGATGATAAAAACACTATAGAAACTATTCGTTCACAAATACAGCAACCAAAGTTTTGTAATAATCTATTTCCTTTGAGTTCATCACTTGGGAATAGAATACTAAAAACTAATGTAGATATGCCGTTAGAAACTCAAAAAGTACTAACAGTATTATCTATGTCTATAGAATATATTAAATTTATTTTAGCATATATGGGAGTTAGAATGACACCACATGTAAAAAATTCCACTCTACAAGATAGAGATTCTAAAGAACTATTAAGATACTTCAGAGATAATACTATTTATACAAAAGAACAGCAAAATAAAACTAAAGAATATCTAAATAAATTGGATAATAGTGCTTTTATAGATAATATAGTTATAGAAATGGATAGAGCTATTTCAAATATTAGAAAAAAAGATGGGTATATGTTTTGAGTATGGGCGCATTCTCAAAAAGTTTGGCATTTCTTTTTCTTTGCCATGAAAGGGCTATTTACATACTAGTACAGCAAGGCAGAAATAATGCCCCAGTTTAAAATTTGCTGAACCACTAAAAAAAATAGGCTTTCTGTTTTTTTTACCGGGACATTATTTCTGCCTTGCTGTACTAGTGCCCATTTTGAATATTTGAATAATTTGAATAGGGTCGGACCAAGTAAAATCTTTTAAGCGTCTTTTTATATGCGAAGAATTTTGTTGGATTGGTTAAAAAGGCTTAGAGGCCCCATTTTGATAGCGAAATGTACGTTTTAAGAGGAAATTTTGGCCAATAATAAACGTTAGTCAATCTTGATCTTCAATAAATGATCATAACACAGCGCTCCACATGATGCTAAAAGCAAGTACGCTTTTTACTTTTTGGAAAACTAAAGTTTAAAGAATGTTAATATTTCATTTCACTATAAATTCCTTTTTTGCTTTTGCCGCCTGTGAGCATAAGCTTTATTGTGCGTAAACTTGGGGCGTAGAGAGTCGTAACAAATTTATATTGTTGCTTTATTTTTGTTTTACAATATTTTCCATATGTGATTAAACACTGAGTGACCACAACACCGATTATTGATTGCACATACAATAAAGCACGCAAAAAGAACTATGATTAGTCAGATTCAAATGATTTTCTATGATGGATTCGTTTTACTGAGCAAACACGCAATCGGTTAAATTTTTGACAACGACCCAAGCGCTTTGGATTAAGAGGCTTAACAAACTTGAAATTGGTTTATTTTTGACAACGACTCAAGTGCTTTGAGTTCAAGTGCTAAGCAAACACACAATAGGTTAAATTTTTGATAACGGCCTAAGCGCTTTGAACAGCCATACCACTGGTTATACTTCTGAAAATTACACAAGAGTGTGGGGACTGAGGAACAGCCACGCAGAAGATAAAATAACTGAAATTCAACGAACTGTGCGGTTAAAAGGCAGGGCAGCCACGCAAGTGATTAAATGTTGAATAGTGAAAAATATATACATGACTCTGAAAAAAAGGAGAGAAAAAATGTACTCAGCAAGAGGATCGTTATGGCGAAAATGGGATTTACATGTTCATACGCCTGACTCTGTTTTATGCAACGGATATGATGATGACTTCGATGTTTATGCTAAAAAGCTTTTCACTTCGGCCGTTGATTCAGAAATAGCGGCTATAGGTGTAACCGACTATTTTGGAATTTCGGGGTACAAGAAGCTAAAAGAAATACAGGAAAAACGTTTAACACAATTAATAACTGATGATATCATTTCCACTAAAGCAAAGAGAATACTATTGTTGCCAAACATTGAATTGAGATTAGATGTATTGGTTAACAACCACCGAGTTAATTTTCATGTACTCTTTTCCGACGAAGTGCAATGTGAAGATATTGAAGAGAATTTTATACACGAATTAAAGGTGCTATATGAAGGATCACCGCAAGCAAGTGATGATGCTCGCAAACTTTCTGCTCGGACACTTGAGCAAATCGGATCTGACCTAAAAGATGAACATGATTTTGATGGCACAGATCTTTATGTGGGAATGATGAATGCATTTGTCTCACACACTCAAATAAGTGAGGTTTTGAATCGGCAACCAGGTTTATTCGATAAGAAATATTTACTTGCAGTAGTTGCTGACGAAGATCTAAGTAAAGTTTCATGGAATGGACAAGGACATCTTACTCGAAAAGTTCTTATTCAAAAATCTGATTTTCTTTTCTCATCTAATCCAAAAACAATACAATGGGGTTTGGGCTGTTTAGGAAACGATTCACAGGATAAATATGTTAAAGAATTCAAGTCTCTTAAGCCATGCATACACGGTTCGGATGCACATAATTACGAAAAGTTGTTTAAACCAGACGAGGGCAAATACTGTTGGATAAAATCTGACGCAACATTTCGTGGTTTGAAACAAGCTATCTATGAAGCAAAAAATCGCATTTTTATAGGCGTTCAGCCCCCCACGCTAAAAAGAATTAGAGAAAACCAATCAAAATTTATTGATCAACTCTCCATAAATTGGGTTCCCCAATACTCTGGACATCGTGGATATTGGTTTAAGGAAATAAATATTGAGCTAAATCCTGAGCTGATTGCAGTAATTGGAAATAAAGGGGCTGGAAAAAGTGCGCTTGCAGATATTATAGCTATTGGTGGAAATTCTTATGAAGAAAAGCAAAGATATTCTTTTTTAAATGATAAAAAGTTCGATCACAGTTTTTCCCAGAATTTTGAATTGGATTTTAAATGGTTTTCGCAAGAAAGCACAAAAATTAGCCTTAATCAATTAAGCAATCCTGAAAAAAAAGAAGGCGTAAAGTATTTACCACAGAGTCATTTTGAAGATATCTGCAATGAAATTGATTCATCTGAAAAATTTAGAAAAGAGATCGAAAAAGTCGTTTTTCAGCATGTCCCTGAATTTGATCGTGCAGGTTACGGATCGTTTGAAGAGTTAGTCCAAGCTAAAGAAAAAAGAATGCAGGCTGAGATTAACCAGCTAAAAGACGACTTGTATAATTTAATTAAAGACTTGAAAGTACTTGATGAAAAGGCCCATCCCTCCTATATCAAGAAAATAAAATCTGAAATCGATGAAAAGAAAACAATCTTAAATGGTATTGAAGCTAATCCACCTGAAGAAATTTCTAAGCCTACAGATTCATTTGAAAATAACCCAATTTCAATTATTATTTCCCAAAAAACTGAAATGCTAAATGGTGTAGAAAAAGTGATTGAAGAATTTAAAGGTGAGCTTACAAATCTGAATAAGCAATTGATTGATATCGACGAGCAAATTGAAGTTTTTACTAGTTTAAACAGACAAATAAGCAAGACGAAAGAAAATTCTAAAATGTTATTGAGTGAATGGGGTATAGACGTAAGTGATATATTGTCAGTTAAATATAAACCAGAAATACTTGAGCGCTATAAAAAAGGTAAAGATGATCGCGTTCAAGAGATAAAAACAAGCCTTTTAGTTCATGAAATCAAGATAAACAATGATTTTATAATTTATAATGGGAAGTCATATACTGAGGGTGATTTTATTAAAATGGCTTCAGAAGGAACCAAGAAAGAATATCTAAAGCAAAAAATTGAAATTTTAGAGAGGAAGCTTTCTGAACCACAAAGAAAATATCAAGAATATCTTGAACAGTTAAAAAGATGGCAAAAACGTAAAGAAGAAATTATTGGTGAATGGAATAAACCTGATACTCTTTTATTCTTTAAAAAGTTGCTTTCTGATGTGGAGAATGATTTTCAGACAGACATTAAGCTTAAACGAGATGAAGTTATCAAAAAATCTTTGGAGATACTTGTTGCTAAGTCTCGTATCAAGCAAATTTACGATTCAATAAAGAAATCTATAGAAAAAGTTCTCAAAAATGAAACTCGCTTAATTATAAATCATCCAATAAAAATTGAATCCAAGTTGCGTTCAAATGAAAATCTATCATCAAAAATATTGAGTTTCGTTAATCGACGTAATGTTGGATCATTTATGGGTAAAGAAGACGGTGACAAACATTTCCACGAAATCATTAAAGATTTAGATATAGGCAATCCGGCAGATCTTAAAAAATTTTTCAAGACTTTCTTGGAGCATTTGGATAGAGATCATCGAAGTAGTGATAAACCTAATAGAAGCATTTTAGATCAAGTTAATGAACCGATAACATTTTACAATACTCTTTTTTCCCTTGACTATATTGTCCCTCATTACGAGCTTCGGCAAGGCGAAAAGACATTGGACACACTATCTCCAGGAGAACGTGGAGCACTATTATTGATATTCTATCTTATCCTTGATCGTAGCGATAAACCATTAATAATTGATCAGCCAGAGGATAATTTGGACAATCAAAGTGTAGCTGAAATTTTAGTTCCATTTATCCAACAAGCAAAACAGCGTCGCCAGATTATCATGATAACGCATAATCCGAACCTGGCAGTTGTTGCTGATGCAGAGCAAATTATCCGAGTAGATATCAAAAAAGATAACGATAATTTTTTCGAATTTAAATCAGGTTCTATTGAAAATCAAGAGATAAATAAAGAGATTGTGGACGTTTTAGAAGGCAAGATGCCTGCATTTACAAATAGAAGCACAAAATACCTTCAACATAAATGTTGAGTAAATATTTAATCGGCTAAATTTTACAACGACCCAAGCGTTTTGGATTAATTAATTAAGATGCTGAGCAGCCACGCATGGGGCAGTTGCTGAGCCTCAACGTAATCGGTTAACTATCAGACTTTAACCAAAGTGCGTTTAAGCAAGACGCTGGCAAGAACAAAATCGCCAAAATTTTTGAAACCAACCCAAGTTCATTTTGGCAAGGCGATGAGCAATAACAGGATTGGCAAGATTTTTGAAAACGACCCAAGTGCGTTGAAGCAATCCGCTGGCATTCACGCAATTGGTTAAATGTAAGAAGTTACCTAAGAAAGCGGTGTCATGCGCTGCGCCTCAACGCAATCGGTTAAAAATCAGACATTTACCGAAGTGCGTTGAATCAAGTTGCTGAGCAATAAAGCACCCGATTAAATTTCAGAATAAAACATAAGTGAGAGGGACAGAGGCTGAGCAACTACGCTCCCTGCCAAAATTTAGCTATCTACTCAATCTCAAAGTAATGTACACCAGAAGTAAGCCAGATAGGGTCGGACCAAAATATTTTTGTTAACCTACTGATTATAAGCAATATAAAAATTTAAAATTGCAATTTTTAGCTCTTAGAAGGCCCATTCTGACCCCAAAATGGGCCTTCTAAGAAAAGAACCCATAAAAGTGTACCTCCCTATCTTAACCTATCTTGAAGGCATAGGATCCACTGAACCACACCGATCCTTGCTGTGCATGGAGAAAGTGATGGATATACAATTGAAATGTGGGTGATGAGCTGAAAATGACAAAACTCATTAAAATCACATTTTACATAACCAGTCAATCAACCGGTCATTTCAAAGCAATGTTCCGCTTCGCT
>Ga0272440_1003123_pt1 | contig 12509 bp, 10 predicted proteins | sample SSMMMBAug17_FD_192440 | JGI IMG/M metagenome (GOLD analysis project Ga0272440, IMG submission 192440) | Marine sediment archaeal communities from Little Sippewissett salt marsh, Falmouth, MA, United States - SSM-MMB-Aug17 | ecosystem: Environmental > Aquatic > Marine > Wetlands > Sediment ...
AGGATTACACTGAAAAAGATGAAAAAAAACACTTTTTATTATTGGATCAGAAATAACTAAAAAGATAGAGTATAGCGAACATAAAAAATGGGGAAGTTATTATTAAAGTATTTCTTAAATATTTTACGATCTGAAACGAAACTAAAATGAAATGGATTTAAAAGATGAGATGCAAAGAAAATTTATACTAAAATGTAAAATGTTCAGCATTGCAATATCTATTACAGGTTTGAGCAGTATTGAATATTATTTATGAAAAACAGGTTAAGCCGCACCACAGCATCGTTTATACTTTTTTCCACTGCCGCATATGCAAGGATCATTTCTATTGATCAGCTCTGTCAAAAGCGGCTCGGGCATTTTTAAATATTCCGTACATATAGCTAATAAAACCAGCAGCACTGAAATAAACTGTCGCCCCCCATTTGTCAGCATAAATACCCAGAATTCTCTCATTTTTCCCAAAAAAGAATCAATGATTAAACCCTTTTCTGCTTGAGAAATCAAATGAAATGGATGATCCAATACAATTGCCAAAAACAGCAAAATACAACAGATACCTGTTGAAATAAGTCTACGTTTCATTGAAAGTCCAGGCCAGGCCATGAGTAGTGTAAACATGATTATGGGATGACTGTACAATGTGCTTGCATGAATACTGTAGTTGACATCGCGCCAGTTTCCTCTTTTACCAAATTCATCAGTAAATGGTCTCAAAATTGATATATGGACTGATATCTCTCGAGATATTCCCTGTTCTTCATAGGTCAAGGTATGAAGGTAATAGTCAGGATGAAACCATTGTATCTGCTTTTTGATGAGTGGCAACACCGCCTTAACGTAGTAAGGTCCGGCATATAAAAAAAATATTGTTATCAGACTGCACGCAAGGATCAGACGAAAGGTAAATCTAACTATTACAAAACGTTTTTTTTCTGTTTTGTATGTCACGATAGTCTCCAGAACAAAAAGGGCTTCATTTAATACATAAAGGACATGGATGCGGACTGTAATGCTGACAAAATAAAAGAATCCAATAAATACAGCAGTAACAATACAAAAAGTGGTGTCAGGTCGAAATTGGCATAATTAAGTGGTAAGCGAGTACGAAAATAATTAAGTGTCGGGTCTGTAGCCTTGTCTATAAACTGAACAATCGGATTGTATGGATCTGCATTAAAAAAAGAAATAATTGTTTTGCCAATAAATATAATGATCATTATCCATAAAATGGAATGGCTTATTCCGGCCAGCGCACTCAATAGATATGCAAATATATGTGTGCCATGGAAAGCCTGATGGCCCATCAATGATGCTGCTAATCCACCCACAATATTTACAGTAAGTTCATCAACGGTATATATGATAAAAATGATAATGATTGGAGAAAAATCAATTCCACCAAAATCCAACGGAATTATTTGACGTACACGGTAAAATACCGGATCAGTTATCCGATACAAAAATTGCACTGCAGGATGGTAAGGATCTGGACTCAACCATGACAAAACAGCACGAATGATAATACACCAAAGATATATCATTAATCCAAGATGGATAAATGTTGCCACTGCCCTCAACAAACTTCCGATAATCGTTTCCATGATTCATTCATTCCTTTCTGCACTTTCATGTGCATTTATATATTTTTTTTTAAATTAAAGTGCAACCTGCAAATAATACAGAATATTTTAATACTACGATTTTCGCATATTCGTCAAGAGGAATTCTACAATCTATTTTTTAAAATGTTTTAAAGCAATTATTGCTGCACCATAGGCACCACTGATTTGTGGATCAAGAGGAAAATCAGCCAAAGGTAAACCAATTGAACGTGCTATAGCTTCAGCAACCCCAGGATTTTTTGCCACACCTCCTGTAAAAACAACCTCAGGAACAATACCAACACTTCTGGCCAGGCTTGATGCGCGATTGGCCAGCGCAGTATGAAGGCCCCAAATAATATCTGGTGTTTCTTTTCCTTCGTTAATTAGGGATATGACTTCTGATTCCGCAAAAATGACACATTGATTGGATATGTGAAGTTTCTCTTTGGCCTGATCATGAAGTTCGCCCATGTGATCAATGGAAATTTCAAGAGCTTCAGCCATAATTTCCAAAAATCGTCCTGTACCGGATGCACATTTATCATTATAAACATATTGGCTGACCTGGCCTGAATCTGAAATCTTGATAACCTTTGCATCTTGCCCACCAATATCTATCAATGTGCGTACTTCAGGTACAAGCGCAGATACGCCCTGGGCATGACAGGTAATTTCAGACTCAGTATGATTGGCAAAGGGAATACGATTCTTTCCATAGCCGGTTCCAACGATATAGTCAATATCAGATAATGTCAGTCCGGTTTGAGAAAATGCTTGTGAAATAACGGATTCAGCGGATTTTTCAGGACTGGATACACATCGTATAACCGCTTTTGCCTCAATGGCATCATCATTCAATACAATTACTTTTGCGGTTAACGAGCCAATATCACATCCGGCGACTCTCATTTTTATCTCCTTATTCTTTTAATGGATAACGCGCAATTCTAATCAATTATTTGTAATTTTTTCATGGGCAAAGATAGCAGCACCAATTGCCCCAGCAAGTTGGGGATCTGATTTTCGAATTTTTTTTATTCGTAGCCCCAGAATTTTTTCCATAACAGATAAAACCCCCTGATTTTTGGCAACCCCACCAGTCATAGCAATATCTTTTTCTGGTTTGATACTGCGAACCAGAATAGCAACCCGGTTGGCCATAGCCGCATTTACTCCTGCGCCAATATCTTCAGGTGGAACGCCATCATTGATATGCTTGATAACATCTGCCTGAGCCCACACAGTGCATGTTGATGCAAATGTTATAGGGGAATGAGATTTTTGTGTCGTACTCCCTAATTCAGAGATATCAATATTCAGTACCTGCGCCATGACTTCAAGAAATCGACCTGTGCCTGATGCACATTTATCATTGGTTAAGAAGTTTTGTACTTGTGCATTTTTATCAATTCTCATAATTTTACAATCCTGCCCACCAATGTCTATTATGGTCTTGACAGAGGGCATCATCCATTTTGCGCCTTTGGCATGACATGCAATTTCTGACATGATATGGTTAACAAATGGTATTTGATTTCGACCATATCCAGTGCCAACACACAATTGAATATCTGATTGTGACAGACCGCACTGAGATAAGGCTTCTGACATGACATTGTCAGCAGATTGCTGTGGTTTTGCACGAGAACGAACTATTGCGCTGGCTATTATTCGTCTATCTTTTAGTATTACTGCTTTTGCGGTTAATGAGCCAACATCGCACCCTGCGACAATTTTCATGATGACCTCCTGATTCATTTATTAAAATTTATACCGAACATTCGTTTTAAATTAATATATGAATAAGTCAGAAAAATGTCAAGGGTAAAATGGTAATGAGAATAAATATAAAATGTTTTTTATTGTTGAATAAACTGAGCCGTTTCTATTAAAGCAGTTCGCATATAGATATCAGGATAAGCCATTGGCCCAATATGATTTCCAGGTAAGATGGTCACTGTTCTTCTGGTATGTTGTGGATCTGTACTTTTATAGTAGGTATTCCAGAATGTTGTGAGGTGTTTATCTGTTATTTCAGAAGATTCACCGGGTAAACAGGCATTTGTCGGATGAAACACAAAATCTGATGCTCCAAACATAACAACAATATGTTTTAGATGTGAAACTGGGGCCACAGAATGATCAGCAAAAACAGTACAATCACGCATGTCTCTAATGGGACGAAAGGGTTTAAGTATATGAAAATGACTGGTAAGGCAGGTAGATGGAGACCTCAGGGAATCTCCAATTGTTCCAGATGAAAGCCCCCATGTGGCTTCAGTCACTTTAAAGAATTCACCCGTAAATATACCTTTAGCTATATTGAGACATTCAACAAAAAAATAGGATAGCAGACAGGATGTTTTATCAACGCGCGTGAATCCCCAGTTGAAATATCCGGCGGGTGTAATCTGGGCCAATCCCATGATCGTACCCGGATAAGCACTGGCAATACGTCTTGCCAGTAATCCACCATGGGACCATCCCATAATGGTTAGTTTTGTTGAAATAGGTAAAAAAGCATCAATATTACTTTCTCTGGCTTCCTGGTTATCTATCATAACAGGCATGTCTGTTATTTTTTTATAGCCTGTAAGACGAATTCCATCAGGGGCAAGCAAATAACGGGTCATTTCAAGTAAAATAACAATTTTACCCATATCACCCCGCCAATGGGAATCTTTACCATAAGGTGTATCAACTACCGGTACAACAACAATGCCTGATTTTGAATTCAGAGCCAGACTGGATACAAAATCATAAGCAATTTGGGGGCGCTGCTGTTGGCCATGAATTAATAATATAACATTGCCATTTACCCTGCCCTGTGCAAGATGTTGTCTTTTCTCTTCAGGTGTTCTTACATCATATACAACAGCATATGATGATAATTTTTCTCGGTTAAACTGAATTTGCCATTTCCGAACATCCGGTTTTTGGGAAATCTGACGATTCATTGCAACGGCAGGATTTATGAAAAAAATAGAAAGTATACTTACTAAATTAATTATATAATATAATGTTTTCATAATATTTTCCTTTATTTAGGATGTACGAAAAAAGACTTCTTATTTTGAAAAATCGAACTATTTATCGCGAATTAATCCAATGACCGTATTGACGGTCTTCCCTGAGAATATGGTTAACGACCCATTCTTTAATAAACTCAATTAGATCTGAACCAATCTCAATTTCTTCAGTATTAACCTGTCCTTGAAATACCTTGATTTTTTCGATCAGGTAAGCATTCTTTTTACTATGTGATTCAAGATCTGGAAAATCCGAAGCCTTCATTAGTTCTTCTTCTTCCTGAAAATGAATTTCAGTATATCGAATGAGAAAGTCCAATGTATCTAAAAATACGGATTTTTCAGGATCTGCACAGACAACCTCATATAAATCATTGGCTGCCTTAAACAATTCTTTGTGTTGATGATCCATTTCTTCGATATGAACGCAATAGTCATCACGCCAGGCAAATACAGGTATATTGCTGTACTCTGGATGCAATATCAATTCTTTTCGTTTTTCATATGTTTCTAAAAATTTGATCCGAACAACTGGTACATCAGTAAGCATACTGCCTCGAATAAAATAGATTTCTGTTTCCCCACTTGCTCTTGAATTGAACATATCAGGTATATTGAATAAAATTGTTTCTTCCCCAAAAAACTTGCTTTCGCCCAGTGTTTCAAAAACATTATCATCTATGTATCGCACGACTTTTCCAGACTTGACAAGGCAGATGCCCGGCGTTTCTCTTTTTGGAATAATTTCATCATCAGCATAAATACTATATACCATTTCATTGGCAAGATGATTCTGCATGGGATAAGAAATAGCTTCGTTAAACAACCAGGTTTTCTGGAGAAACTCACGTTTTTCCTGTAATTGCTCTATTGATGCATATAGACCATTTTGCTTGACAAAATCAAGATACAGGTTTGAAGGCAAGCGCAAGGCCTGTACAAAACTGGTTGCCCTGTATGTTTCATTTGATGGTGTACCGATAAGCCCTGACATTTCACCCAGTAATGCGCCAGCGGATAAAATGCTTGAGGAATGCGCATCAGCATAAATCATTTCAACATTTCCAGAAATAATCAAAAACAGTTCCGTGTTGACTACACCGCCTTTTATCAATATGGATTGAGGATTGAATGTGATGACGTCGTTATTCAACAGAATGTATATTTGATGAAAAGGAGCTTTTGGAAAGTAACTGCGTAAATATTGATATGCAGAACGAAATGAATAATCCTGAATGGCTGGTATTAAGACATCGGTCATGCCAAATGGTGCACCGGATCCAATGGCTTTCTGGCTGATCGTTAACTCGTGAGCAGTGTGTGCTAATATCAGTTTTTCAGACATATCTTTTTTAAAATCTTCAGCTCGACCATGTATCATGCCACCGCCAATATCCAATTTCTTGATGCTTACTGTCGTTAAATATTCTTTTTTGATATTATCAAAATCATCTTGTGAAATGCCATCAGCATTGGAATCTTCAGTTACCATGTTTTGCAGTACATCAAGCGATGCAATATCGGCAAAGTGACCATAGCTGATATAACCATCTTCACAGATTGCTCTGAATGTAAAGATACTGGTTTCCACAGGATGTGGAGAAAAGACAGGTTTGACATTTAAACCATTGACATTATTCCAGGTATCGAATTCCAAATCATGAACATCAAAATATGAATAGAATTGTTCTTCATCCATTGATAACAATGCGCACATTTTTTTGATTACAGAATCCCGCACCAGTGGTGTTGCATAGTATTTGATTTTTTGATCCGTCCGCATGAGTGTCGGAATACCACAAAAATGATCATCATGGGAATGTGTGTGAAATATTCCCTCAATTTCATTAACACCAATCCCCAATCGGTTCAAAATATAAAGCATATTGGGGCCGGCATCAATTAAATAGATACGTCCTTGAAACATAAGGATACTGGACATCGTTGGACGATTGATATCCCAACCATCTCCCTCACCCGAATGAATGATTCCAAAATATTCTCGTTTAATATGATAATGCCCCAAAGGGTAGGGTGACTCATAAGTGGCATGTGGTGGCATGTTTAAATCTATGGTGACATGTTCTTCATTCAAGGAGATTTCAAAGATATTCACCCGTACACGTTTGATATATACATTATTTTTAATTTCTACAGGTTCTTTGGCGACAATCTTGCTGTCAAGTAATTCTTCAGTGGGACGAATTTGACCAAAAGCAAACTTCATTTTTACGCGCATCATATCATGTGCTTTTTCCGGAGTGATACCTGCTTCCATTATTTCTTCTCTGGAAATAAGCCCATAGTTTCCTCTATAAATATACTCCATTTGAGACTGAACCTGCGCTTTTGAACCAATAATCATTGGTTTTTCACCAGTATTGTTGGGGTGTCCCGGAAGAATCATACCCTGTCTATACAGCATTTGTAACACTGGAAATTCTGCAAGATTGGCAAACGCACCATTCTGAACCAGAACATCAGACAATAAAATCATATTGGGTCCAGTTTCATAAGACACCCCATCCTTTTCAGCCGTTACGATAAATCCTCTGCGCATCAGATGCTTGACCACATCCGCCGGACATCCGCATAACATATATATACCCGCTTCTGCAATTTCAACCCAGTAAACACCAGTTGTCACCTGGATTTTTCTTATCTTTGACATATTGTTCTCCCTTTCAATAAAATGTATTTAATTCAAACAAATGATTTAGTTTAGCAAACTGTATGCCATTTATCAGGATGTTTTCACCAGAGGAATAGCATATTTATTCATTAAAGATTTTAACTGCAAGCGCTTGATTGGTTTTACCAATATATCACTAATACCCGAAATTTCGCAGGTATGTTTTACAGATTCAGTCAGATGTTTTGTCATTGCAACGATGATGATATTGTATATTTTCTGGTGTTCTTCAAACATGAGCTTGATCGTTTTCAATGTTGTGATAGCATTGATTTCAGGCGCATCGATATCAATAAAAAGAATATCAATCGGAGCGTTGTCTATGGTGTTCTGGACGGCCTCAATTGTTTGAACAACATTCGAGGCTGTTTCTATGGTGCAGCTATATTCCTGTATAATTTTGGATAATAAAAGACTATCCATTTTATTTGCTTCTGCTATAAGCACTGTACGTTGATTATCATTTGAGCCATTACTTTTTTTTGCCATTTTTGTCCCAATGGTACGATCCAATTCATCATATATGTGATTTATCTTGTACAATAGTGCCTGTGAGGACGAGGAAATTTTGTTTATGATGGGTTTTAAATTTTTTGACTCATAATCATTATGGGACACATGTTTTGCAGAGTCAATAATACTTTGTAAAAGCGGTCGAAGATCTTTTGTAAATAATGATGTTACAACCGTTTTCAATCGTTTCATGGATTTTAATTCAGAAATGGTTTGCATTTGCAGTTTATGCATTTTACGATGGACAAGATGAACATTCATTCGCGCAAGCAATTCTTCTTTAAAAAAAGGTTTGCTGATATAATCTGTTGCGCCAACTTTAAATAGTTTCAGTATAACATTCCGGTCTTCATTGGCACTTAAAAAAATAAATGGCAGATTTGCAAAACCCAGCTTTGTTCGGACATTACGACATAATTCATCGCCATCCATTCGTTTCATGTTGAGATCAGATATAATAAGATCTATCTGGCTGCCTAATTGTTTTAATAATTTATATGCTGTTTCCCCATCATCTGCTTCATAAATAGTGATGCCCAGCTCCCGAATGCTTGAAACAATAAATTTTCGTGTCGTTTTGCTGTCGTCAACAATTAATACACACAGATCTTGAAAATAATCATTTGGTTTGAGGATTTTGTTGATAGCAAATAACAATTCACCTTTTGAAAAAGGTTTTACGACAAAATTAGAAGCTCCTAGTTTGAACCCTTTATCTCGAACTTTCTGCGTATCATTGGCAGTCACCAGAACTACTGGGACATCGGTATTATTAACAAGTTCAAGCCGTGTTGAAAATTCCTTTTTCTGTAACCACTCCAGAACATCAAAGCCGGTCATCACCGGCATTTCAATATCAAGGGTTACAAGATCAATATTTTTCTCAGTGCTGAGTTTTTCCAAACCATCTTTGCCATCTATAGCTTCAATAATTTGATAACCAGCCGGTTCAAGCTCTTTTCGAATAATTTTTCGGATTAATGTATCGTCATCCACAGTCAGGATTTTCATTGTAATTCCCTTTCAGTCCATTATTGATTTAAGAAGTTGTAAAGAAAAATAAATATATTGACATATATAAAAATTCATTTCAAGTGAAAATTGTTATGGTTATCATGCAACAATATCGAGTAATCGTGAACGTCGTATGGATGTTGCATTCGCTGATTTTGAATCGGTTTCAGTGCTTGTATTATCTTTATCTGATGATTCTTCTCTGCGGCGACGTCGTTTTTCTTTTTCCTTTTTATCTCTTTCAGCTTTTAACTTTGCAGTTTCAGTATCTTCAGATTCTTGAACCGTCTCTCTTTTTTCTTCCTCATTTTTTTCCACTTTTGCAGCGATAACATTCTGATTGGCATCCTGAACCATACTTTTGATATTCTGCATCTCGCGAGCAGCATCACCTTGCATGACTGTATAGTTTACACTTGCGATTCCTGACATAATAAAATCCTTTTTTCTTTTTTTAATTCTTTGAATAAATTAATAATTGCGCTTTTCAAAAACACGCAGGCGTGCAGACCTTGACATTGGATTCTGGTATATTTCATCAACGGATGCTGTAATGCCTTTTCTATGAATACAGACACCTGCCGGTTTTTTTTCACAAACACATTTTGGTAAATCCTTCGGGCAGGAGCATGGATTTTCCCATTTGCGCATACAATGTTTGATCATTCGATCTTCCAAAGAATGAAATGAAATCATACACAACCGACCCCCTGGATTCAGGCAAGATAAAACATTTTCCAAGAAAAACTTAATGCTATCCAATTCAGCATTTACTACAATGCGAAGCGCCATAAATATACGGGTAGCTGGATGAATCCGACTGCGTTTTTGAATTTTAACTGGGACAACATCCTTGATAATATCGCATAAATGCGTTGTGGTTTCAATGGGATTTTCAGACCTGATTTGAACAATTCTTTTTGCAATCTGTCTGGAATATCGTTCTTCACCATTTTCCCAAAAGAGCTTCGCCAGTTCCTGTTCTGATAAATTTGCAATCAAATCTTTTGCGCTGATTTCCGCATCTGGATTCATGCGCATGTCCAGTGGTTCTGATTGCATAAAAGAAAAGCCACGTCCGCTTTGTCGAATATGAAACAAAGATAAACCTAGATCAGCAATAATGCCATCAACAGCATTAAAGCCGAGTTTATCCAGTATGGTTCGAATATTCTTGAAATTGTTATGAACTAAAATGGTTTTTTTATTTAATATCGTCTGTGCATGGCGAATGGCTTCGCTATCCTGATCAATGGCTATTAGTTGTCCATCAGGAAATATGGACTGTTCGATTTGTGTTGCGTGCCCGGCACCTCCCAATGTGCAATCCACAAATATTTTTCCTGATTCACATTGTAGATAAGTCATCACTGATTTTGTCATCACTGGCACATGATGGTACTCTCTGGAAATTGTATGGGACTTCATTCAAAGCTAACATTGTTTTGAGATAAAAGATCATAAGGATTCAAAACCAGTGATTTCTTTTTAATATCTATAATTCTGGGTTGAACCATATGAATCATATCATTGAAAAATTGTCTGTCAAGTGTTGTTAATGCATTGTTCTTTTTTAAGTAAGACTTAATCCCCGAATAATTCCATTGGGAATCATCAAAGGATTGAATGGTGGGATATATTGTCAAAAATAACTGTGCTTCATCGTGCGCTTTTTGGCGCTGTCCCTGACAAACCAATGCAATCATTCTGACAATCCGCATTGCCAGATGATGGGCTGATGATAATCCCTTTTGATCTAAAGTTTGACTGGCCATTTCAATGGCCTGATCCCAGTTGTCTGTCATAAGTGCAATTTCTGAAAAATTTAATTTTAAGATCAAGTTATCAGGCGCAAAGGCAATGCTTTTTTGACAATATTCCAGGGCTTTATCTTTATGACCCAGCAAAAAATGTGCAAATCCCAGACTATCATACGCAAAGGCGTCGTTGGGTACAAACTCAATTAATTTTTCAAAATGGTGAACGGCCTGTTCAATTTTACCTGAATCTATACATGCAAATCCCATCCATTTATGGGTTTGTGCATCATTGGGATCCAGTTTGAGTGCTTTTGTATAAAATGTAATGGCATTATCATATTGACCGGATTCTGCAAATGCAAATCCCAAATGCCGAAGCGTTTTAGAATCATCTGGCTTGTATTGCAGTGCTTTTCGAAACCGGACAATGGCTTCACTGAGTCTGCCGGCATGAAGTAAATTTATTGCCAGATTGTGCAAAATTAAGGTGTCATTCGATTTTAACGCCAATGCTTTTTTATAATATGTCACTGCTTTTTCGTACAATCCAGCTTCGCCCAATTCATATGCCATTGAAAAATAATATTGAAGATTATTTTCTGGAATTTGTTTTTCACATTTGGGAGCAACGCTTTGTGCGGGTAATCGGGTGATATTTGTATTAACTTTGGCTTGTTGCGGATTTTTTTTCAATTTTTGTGTATTGAAATAATTATTAAAAAACAATCCAATTGCAAATGAAATCAAGCACATCACAAAAACACCCATGAAATAGACTGTCTTTGATTGTGGAATATCATTTTCAGCATGCAATCGGTCTTTGTTATTCACTGATTGTTGCATTTGTTTTGTCCTTATTTTTTTATCCAAAAATATGTCGTTTGATTGCACGGCCAATAAATCTCACTTTTTCACCCAATGGAAAACGACCAAGATTCGTTTTTACAACGCCTTTAGTAAAACGACTTTTTTTGGAGTAGTCAATGTTAACATCCACAATCACCGGTTGACCTGTTTCAGATATTTGGAACGCTTTATCCAGTGCTGAATCTATTTCACGATTGGTATTGATTTCAACAAATGCAGCACCAGTGCCTTTTGCAATGCCTTCAACATGAATATCACCAAGAATGGTGCAGGTCTTTCGATTCAAAGGGATGCTTTGGAATTGGCTGATTTGTCCGAGTTCACCATCATGAAATACAACAATAATAACTCCCAGATGATGAATGGATGCTGTAATAATTTCCATGCATGTCATTAGAAATGCGCCATCGCCCACAATTCCAATTACCTGATTTTCCGGATGACATAGTTTTGTAGCTATGGCAGCAGGAATACAATATCCCATGCAATTAAAATCTGAGGGGGATATAAAATGACATGCCTGTTCTACGGGAAAAAGCTCCATGGTCAAAAAAGTATGGTTACCATCATCAACTGCAACATAGGCGGATTTGGATACTCTTTTTTTCAGCGCCTTAAAAAAAAGATATGGCGAAACCAGATTTTTTTCTGGTAAATTCGCCCATTCCTTTTCATAGGACACTTTGTCCTGAGAAATGCGATATTGAATATTACTATTGTTATTGGATATTTCTTGACTTCCCAATTCTTTAAGTATTGACTCAAATATTTCTTTTGTGTCACCCTGTATGGTTATTTTTGAGGGGTAATTACGATCAAAGACTTCGCCATTAATATCCACATGGATTAAATTTTCAGGCACTGGCAATCCATAGCTTGCTGTTGCCAGTTCACTGAATCGTGCACCTGCAGCAAGCAAGCAGTCACAATAGGCAAAGGCTTTTTGAGCAGCAGGGACTGACGATTCACCAAAACCCATACCTGTATGTAATGGATGCGAAGCAGGAAAAGCACTCAAGCCCTGCAA
>Ga0272440_1003125_pt1 | contig 12508 bp, 11 predicted proteins | sample SSMMMBAug17_FD_192440 | JGI IMG/M metagenome (GOLD analysis project Ga0272440, IMG submission 192440) | Marine sediment archaeal communities from Little Sippewissett salt marsh, Falmouth, MA, United States - SSM-MMB-Aug17 | ecosystem: Environmental > Aquatic > Marine > Wetlands > Sediment ...
GTATTTGCTTTGGGGAGTTTGTTTTCTTGACCTATACGTTAATGGATGCCCCATTCCTTTTCTTATGAGAAAGGACAGATCAATGAAAAGAAAAATTCTTGTTACAGGCGGTGCAGGCTATATTGGAAGTCATACATGCAAATTGCTGGCAGAACATGGTTATGACCCTATAACAATTGATAATCTGAGCAATGACCATCGATGGGCTGTCAAATGGGGAGAGCTGATTATTGACGATATTCATGACCCGGCATTACTTGATACGATATTCGAACATTATCAACCATTGGCTGTCATACATTTTGCTGGATATATTAATGCACGAGAATCATTACTCCAACCTATCAAGTTTTACCAAAACAATCGCAGCAAATAAAACATTGGATGAAATCGTAACTGCTGTGATTTCAGTATTCTTTGATCATTGTTCAGTAAAAAAGATCCCTTCAAAGGAAAGACAGGGTTCACTCATGCGCGATGAAATAGTAATTTTTACCATTATAATATTGATCACAAAACGTATCTAAATTTAGAGTTTTTTCTCTTAGAAGCCACTGTTGTAGAAGTGAAACACGGAGACCGCATATATCATACAGTAGATGATAGAGATCTTCTGGCCCCTTGCCATAGTAGTCACTAGCTCCCAGGCCATGTTCAAAGACAATGATAGGCTTGTCTTTTTTAATACGTTCCTGCGCCCCTTTTATTACTAAGTACTCGGCTCCTTCAACGTCAATTTTTATAAAAGACACTTTGTCTGCTTTTTCGCTTGCAAGAATAGTATCAAGTAATTCAGTTTTTACGATTATCTGTGTATCGACCTCGTGAGGAAAATCATAACGCCGTTTTATCAGTCCACTGTAGGCAGGATTCGATATAACGTAATTAAAAGATGAATTGCCTGCAGAATCGCTTAACGCCAGATTATAGACATGTATATTATCCTCTTTAAATGCTTGGACTAACGCCTTATAAAGGTATGGAATCGGCTCAAATACGTAAAATTGTCCATTTGGTGCATATTTTATCATTAAGCGAAGGATAGAACCGGTATGTGCACCAATATCTATACAAACAGAGGTCGATTGCAGCACTCTCGCAATTACAAGTAGTGTCAGTTTATCATAGTAGGTGTTTTTATCAATGATTCCACTATTGAGTTGAAACTCAGCATAATTAACTTCATCCATAACTTTACTGATCATTGATGTTCCGATAGTTTTGATGGATTCCATAAACTTTCTTTCTCTCGTTCTAATTAAGTCGTAACTTTTTGTTCACATGAGACGCATATTAGTTTGCTTTTAATATAATCAATGTTCAGTTTGATATATCCGGATAACTCATCATCAAAACCACAGAAAAAGAATAATGAATTTCCTATTTTTTTTGCTGAATTGGCAATAATAATATTATGACTATAATTTGAAAATAAATCCTCACTAAGAAAATAATCCAAACGAAAAGTCTGTTTATGCATCAGCGCACCATAGTTGCGATAAACCCTTTTTTGTTGCCCTGTATAATATGAATTGTATGTGTAAAAACGATAAAGAATAAAATAATAGTCCTGATTAAATGTTACCATTGAAGATAAATGTAAAAAATTATTTATAATATCGTAATCATCAGATATGTATGTTTTTCTAATACGATAATCATTTGTGTGGCATGGTTTAATTTCATTAAAATTAGGGGAACACTCATATATTTTCAATGGATCAATGGTGTAGATAATATAATAGGATAAATTATGATAAAAAATCAGCCAATTTTTTTCAGTGACTTGATGAGTTTGAATATTTAAAAATTTTAAAAATGTTAATTGATAATTAATGATATCCAGTTCAAAAAGCGCAATTTTTGTTAAATATTTTTTTTCATAATCAATCATTGCGCTTCCATAAACATATATTTTATTATTGGCAAAAGTTGTGTTTTCAATAAAACGAATATCTTCAATAACAAAATCAGTATCTGATAGTTTTTTTCTATTCCTCGAGGTATACGAGTGTTGACCAATAACAACGCGTAATTCTTTTTTCCAGATAATCTTAAATTGTTGATCCATACAATATAAAATGTTTTTTACATTACTGGTCAAAGGGGATGCAATAGATGATTCATTTCGAACAATCAGGTAATAATACTCACCTTTACTTTTGGCACAGGGGTTCATTGTGTATCCAGGCATTTCAAAAAAAGATATAGATTCCTGATCTTCGTTCCTTATGGATGAAATTCTTTTGTTCATAAGTTCTGGTTTATCGTAATCTCCTTTTATTAATTTGTATGAAATGTTGTTATCTGTGTGAAATGAACCAATAAAATCATCAATAATCATACATTTATTGCCAAATATATTAACGAGTGTTTCGAATTTCTCAATTTTTTTGCATACCAGGCATTTATGAATTAGTGTTGAACCTTTCTTTCCAACGATGATATCATCCATAATTTTTCCTTGATATTTCAGTAAGATTAAGTCTACATTTTTATCAGACAATTGATGAATTAAATATTTGAATATATTTTTAATATGGATATATCGATAATCAATGCATATACCACCATACTTAAACAACAATAATAACTGAATTGTAACGGGATTAATATTCGTATTTTTTTGAATTTCAGGCAAATAGTTGTGAATGTTATCAGGTGTTAGTATGCAGTGTTCTGGATACCAGTTACGATCAAAGCCTGACTTTATCGTTGAATCTCTTAGCTTTAGAATCCATAGTTTTAAAGTAAGATAGGACGGATCGATCGTTTTGCGAACAGGCTTGTTGAAAGAGATGCGATCTTTCCATTTATTAACAAGGTATTTTTCTTTTTCTATCTTTGTTGGATCATTTTTTCGACTGTTTTTTGAGTGATAATCATGATGGAGACCGTAGTCAGGCGGTATGTAGTATACTAATTTTTGTTGTTCAATAATTTGAAAACAAAAATCTGTATCTTCACACCAAAATGGTGAGAAGGCAGTATCAAGGAAGACTGAATCCAATAAATAATTCCAGAATATCTGACAGCAGCCAGAAACACAATGGACAATACCTTCAAGCCTGGCTTCCTTTAAATTTAAACGATCACCACTAAAATCAACAAAATAGCCAGACATCCCACAGATACCAACATTAATGTTTGTTGTTAAAACATTAATGGCTTTATAAAAGAAATGACTATCAGTTAATAATATATCACTGTCCAAAGAAGCAATAATATCTCCTTTTGCCATGGCAAATAACTTTATTCTTCCAAGGGTTACGCCTAAATTTTTGTCAGAAAAGATTATTTGAATTTTGTTAATACCAGTTAAGGTTTGAATATATTCTCTTGTTGTTTCATTGCTGTTATTATCAAATATGATTAATTCCAAAATAATATCGTGTGCTAAAACTGGCAGAATAGATGTCATACATGCTTTTAATTCTTGACAATTATTATACGTTAACATTACAATTGAAATTTTTTTATCTGACTGCGTATGTATTCGCATAGAAGTATCCTTAATGAATTATTTATTGATCTGAATTTTTTTGAGGGAAGAAGCATAGGTCAAAAATGAATCAAGGTATGGTTTCTTGTTTGTGTATAACAAAAAATCGTGTTCCCTTACTCAAGAGAGCTATTGCATGTTATCTTGCACAAACGTATTTAAATAAAGAATTAATAATAGTCTATGAAAGTAGTGATGTCAATACAAAACACTACCTGTCAAATGTATCTGTTAAAAGTATTCATTCAATTGAAATACCATCAGAATCAGATCAATGCCTGGGAACACTCCGAAACATTTCCATACAAAGTTGCAATGGGCAATATTTTTGTCAGTGGGATGACGATGACTGGTATCACGAAAAACGTATTGAATTTCAAATGGATGTCATTAAACAGAGTCAATTACCAGCTTCTATTTTAATGCACTGGTTGGTTTTTGATTCTATCCAAAATAAGGCTTATATTTCTCCTTTTTGGCATTGGGAGGGAAGTATTATATGTGACAAAAAGAAAGTTCAAAAAAAATTTCAATATGAAAATTTACCCAAAGGTGAAGATACAACTTTGATCAAAAATTTGTTTAAAAATCATATGGTTTTTCCTATAATGATGCCTAAGTTATATATTTATGTCTATCATTCAAATAATACATGGCATTATGAACATTGGAAGAATAATATAATCAACAAATCAAAATCTTTATCTTCTTCTTCAAGTCAGTTAATACAGGAAATACTGAATAACAGGTACAGTGTTCAAGAGGCTTCTCGACGCCTTGATTGCATAGTCGATTAGAACTTATCAGGAGCAGGAATTGTCTATCCCCACTATAATACATCAAACCTGGAAACATAAACAAATTCCAGTACAGTTTAAATCTTACGTAAAATCGTGGAAAATCCATCACCCCTCATGGGCATACCGCTTTTGGGATGATAATGATAATAGACATTTAATTCAAACCAGATACCCTTGGTTTTTGCCGATTTATGATAATTATTCTTTTAATATTCAACGTGCAGATGCCGTTCGTTATTTTATATTATATACCTATGGTGGTCTTTATGTCGACCTGGATTATGAATGTTTAAAACCTGTGAATACTTTACTGTTAAATCAATCATCTGTATTTACAACGGAAGCACCCGAACATAGTGATATGCATGATGTCGAATATATTATCAGTAATGCGTTTATGGCATCCACCCCAGGACACCCTTTTATGTATACAATAATGAAATCACTAATCACATATACACCAAAACAAACGTGTTATGATAAATTTGTTTTGGAAACCACAGGTCCTTTTATGCTGAACAGAGTTTTTAAACACTATCATGATCCAACAAATATAAGCATAATTCCTTCCCAATACCTGTCCCCACTTACCTATAAAGAGGCAGAATCATTGCGCGAGAAAAATCATTGTGAAAAAATTCAGACCAAATTACAACATGCATATGCTGTTCATCATCATGCAGGCACCTGGTGGAAAAATATTGAAAAGGTTGAGTCTCATGAATCAAATTGATGCGATTAAATTTCTATGCAACTGTCTTAACATGCGCGATAATCAGATGATAATTAAAAGAGCCATGAAAAAAGAAAGCTTTTCATGGTCTATCATCATCTCTATTGCTAATCATCATCGGTTAATACCATCACTTTACCATTGTTTAAACCAAAAAGGACTTTTTGAGAGTTTACCTGATGTTATTCAACAACAATTATTTGTGAATTATAAAATCAATGAAGAGCGAAATAAAAGAATAGTAAAACAATGCATTGAAATTATAGAGAATTTTAATTCAATTGGGATTATCCCCCTGCTGATCAAAGGAACCTCCCATATTATGTCCGGTCTATATAAAGATAATGCCATGCGGATGATGATTGATATCGACATGCTTGTGCCTGTAGACCAGTTTCATGATGCAATTATGATGTTAAAACAAATTGGATACAGTGTTTTGAAAACCAGTTCAGACAACATATGTCATCATTATCCAGCAATGATTCGCCCAAATGAAGTGGCATCCGTTGAGTTACATCACCATATGGTATTGTCTGCTTATCAGCATTTGATGCCAATAGATGAGGTCTGGTATCACTCAGTTCCAATGAAGATAGGTTCCCATCGTTATCGAATTCCTTCTGCCAGGCATTGCATCACGCTCAATATTATCCACAATGTATTGTGTGATCTTCATTTTTCATTTGCAGATATTCATTTGTATCAACTATACGATTTTATTTTAATCCATCATTTTTACAAAAATGAAAATTGGCAAATTATATCTGATCTGTTTAACAAGCATAAATTTGCGAATGCATTTAATTATTACATGACATTTGCCGAAAAGCTATTTTTTGAACCTGCTTTGCCTCGGATTGCGAACAGTAGATTGTTATCAAAACTTGGATGGCATTGTTTTTATTATCAGCATAAATTTAAACACTTACAGTTTTCATTAAAGTTTGTATTTTTTCACCTTATATGTTTTATGAATTTTATAAAACATCCAGTATCACGAAAAGCGATGATAAAAAAATTTTTGCAGTTGAATAATTATCAATCACATATTGATTTTATCTATAAAGAAAAAGGAACTCGTGTTTTAAATAATAAAAAAAGAAGGTAACAAATGAACCCGTTCCCTGAATTGTCTGAAACCATAGATGTTAATCAGATAGAAGATGGTTATATTATCTATCAACATGATAGTGATAGAGTGCATTATTTGAATCATACAGCAGTTGTTGTATTAGAACTATGTTCTGGTAAAAATGCTATAGATACAATGCCCGGCATTGTTCAAGAAATGTTTGGTTTGCAAAAACCACCTGAACAGGAAGTGAATGATTGCTTAAACTCATTATTCAAAGAAGGGATTATTCAATAATTTCAACTACAAAATTTAACATATTGAATTGTGAATTCCATTTGACAGGCAATGGAGAATGTGCCAATCAAATGATTCGTTTTATTGTTCAGGATGCATGTCAGGATTTTCCCATATATGAACGGTTTTATTATGATATCAAGTCAAACAGCAATAGATATCAGGTTTTTGAAAACAATAAATTGTTGATAGACGAACCAACCATTCATAGAACAGTATATAAGTTGTTAGGTCATATGCACAGTCTGACATTTAAGTATCTTGATCATTGTGTATCCATGCATGCAGGCTATGCTGGCTACAATCAAAAAAGGATTATATTTGCTGGCAATAAAGGTGCAGGAAAAACAACCTTGATGACACGATTGTTATTTGAAGGATTAACTGTTGATGGTGATGAGTTACTCTTGATTGATAATGAAACCATATTTCCTTTTCCCAGAAGGTTTCATATCAAATCTCAGGGAATTAATTTTCTCTCTCAAATATTGCCAATAAAAGATATCCCACGGATAGTGAATGAAAGCCAGGATATCGTTTATTCCTTTTCTCCATCAGAAGCTGGTTTTTCATGGCAGATTAAAAGTTTGCCAGCAGATGTTATTGTTTATCTTGAATCCAATCACAATTCGGATAGTTATATTGAACAATGTCCCAAATACTTAATGGTTCAAAAGTTAATGCCGCTAACATTTTTTTCAAAAACAAATGATCATTTAAAAATAAAGACATTATGCCAGTTGGTCAATCGGACATCCTGTTATTCACTTCATATCGGCTCATTGGACATGGCTGTTTTTATTATTAAAGATCTATTATATTATCTTAATTTCAATTCATTTTCAATTATTAAGGAGTAACAAAATATGGAAAAAAAAGATGTTTTAAAAAAATTCAATCCAGACAGAAGAACATTTATTCAAAATCTATGTAAAGCAGCGTATGTAGCCCCTGCAGTGATTTCTGTTTCTATGCTTGATCAAAAGTTAGACCTTTCTACTGCACACGCGATAAGTGCTCATTGACAAATGAATTGTTTGTTTTAATGCTTTTGACAGCATCCTTAATTGTTCGTAATGAAGAAAATTATTTAGCAGACTGTCTGAAATCCATCCAGGGCATCGTAGATGAAATTATTGTTGTTGATACCGGGTCAAAAGACCAAAGTATAGCCATTGCACGTTCATCAGGAGCTAAAGTAATACATTACGAATGGTGTGATGATTTCTCAGCGGCTAGAAATGTTGCATTAGATCACTCAAGCGGTGAATGGATTTTGTATATTGATGCTGATGAGTATGTCGAACCGATCAGTCGGATTTACATTGAGCGATTACTTGCAGAGTCAAGTAAAATTGCATATACAGTTCTGTTATATGCAAAGAAAGGGTTTACTGCCTATCGCGAATATCGCATTTTTAAAAAAGATAGTCGCATTCGTTTTACTGGCGCTATCTATGAATCTATTTACCCATCAATTTGCACCATGACGATTGATCCACAAGCTTTTGTTGGAAAAAGTGATCTCACTATTATTCATGCGGTTCAAAGCAAAGAAGAACAATATAATAAAAATCTAAGAAATCTACCACTTATCGTTAAACAAATTAAAAAGACGCCACACAAATCAGACCTTTTGTGGCGTCTTGGTGTGACTTACAAAGCGCTTGGAAACAAAGAGGAGGCGATTGAGTCCTGGAAAAAAGCACTTGATATCGTTCGACAGAAGACTGATCTTCATATTTTGGATAGCCTTTGCTATGTTGAATTAATACGTATTTTTTATGAACAAGGCCGAGATATTACGTCTCTCCTTGATGAAGCATTAGAATGCTTTCCCTATCAGTATCTTTTAATATGGATGAAAGCCAAATTTTTAGTAAAACAAAAAGCCTTTGATAAAGCAATCCCACTTTTCGAAAATCTTATGTCAGTAACTTCCAGGTGTCCTGGTGGACGATTGGCATATGATAAGAACATCTTCAGTAAAGAATCGTATGAGCCTTTAATGCTTTGCTATGTTAAATGTGCCAAGTATCGGGAACTTAAAAAACTATCGAAAGATAAGATTGTTTCTTTTTAACTCTAAAAATAATCATAATGTATACTTTTGATGAGAACGATGGTCTATTAAATCCCAATATTTATCACATCTGTAATATTGTAAGTTGGATCTCAAAAGACCTTTTTTTAATTGAAGAATTCTTTCAAAACTTAAATTCTTTTTCCATTTATTGACCTGTTGGAATGACACTCTTTTTGTTTCATAAGGGTTTGTAAATATATCATAATTATTGCAGTATTTTTTGATAATTTTTGAAAAATTATTGGGAACATTAACATTTAAGAACATAAACAATCGAATAAATTGAATAAATGGGTGTAAAGCAATATCTTCATACAAAACGACTTTGGTATCCAACTGTCTTGTTTTTTCAATAATGGCATTCATTTGATTGCCATAATTATAGGCAAAATCCTCATAATCATAATCATCACCAATCCAATTCATCCGCCTGTAACTATCCGCAATTGCTGCAGGGTTTCTGAGGAGAATAATGAGTTGGGGATTATACTGTTTATATAAGTCAATCCCCATGTAGTTGACTTCTTTGATAAATAATTTTTTTTTCTTTCGTGAATCCAGTGAAAAGTCATTTATATTTTTTACATCTTTGAAATTTTTTGGAAGCATACCATTGAAAGCTTTGTGCGTAATTCTTTCATAACTGCTTTTATAGTCATTATTGTTTGACACTTCAAAAATAGACACAACATTATAGGTTGAAGAAAAACTTTGTGATATAGGTTCTCTAAGAAAGGCAATGCCTGGAGAAGTGTTTATAACATCTCCTATCCATGATGAACCGCTACGTGGGTAAGAAATCATTAATGCAGTAGGAGATGGAAACGGAAATATTTTAGAAATCAAAGTACTTTTTAATAAAAAGTTCATATACATTATTTTTTTTATTTTTCTTAAAGCCATTGATAGATGCTCCATGAAATGTTGAAATGGGAAATAAATGGGAAATGGTTGAAGAGGGATATTTCAAGAATACAGGGTGAGATATCCATCCACCTGGGCCTGATGAAGAAATGGCAATGGTGTGAGTTTGTTTGAGAGACTGATAGCCCTAAATTAACTCCCAAAAATAATTCCATTCGTATCAAAAACTGGCATCATTTTTTCCTCAAATCCATGCTTGCTAAAATAACCCAACCGCAGCTTTTTGTGCTGAAATCGTTTTTTTGCAAGGCGCCTGGCTTTGTCTGCAAATGCTTCCACCATTTTTTGAGTGATCTTATAAATATTCTCAGGTGCATAATTTTTGCATTCAGCCATGATGACAATTTCCCCGCCCTCCAAAACAATGTCTATTTCCTTTCCATCTTCGAGAAAAAAGCTGAGTTTATAGGAAAAGTCTGTGACTGCAATGCCTTCTGTCAGACCGCCATCGCTATCAATAATTGACTTGATCAAACCGAGGAGAACTTCACGTTCATAATAATGTCCTTTCAGATTATTATGATCCCCTTTCAGAACATTCAGTTTTTGCCTCAGGTTATCGGTCTCTTCCAGACTCAATTCCAAGCGCCTGACACGTTCTTTCAAATAGTCCAAGAGGTTGTCATTTCGGAAATACGCATCAAAATCTTTGACTGGCAGATTCAGTATATCACCATATTGTTTCATGAGAACTTTTTTCAATGTTCGATCAAACACACCACCATAACGCCCTCCACTCATTTCTATCAGATCGTATTTATGAAGCAGCATCAGTTCGTCACGCAATTTTTTATCATCAAGTTCCAGACAAAGTTCTTGTTTCAGTTCCATCGGATAGAACCATTCATCCTCATGCCGGCATAAAAAATAAGTAATTCGGCGCATGTTGACATCATTGACTGCATTCATCGCCATGTTTAAATATTCATCCCAGTCTTTCTTTATATTCCCCTGATCCACTTCGAAATCCAACGCACAATCCACATCTTCAATCGTTCTAATTATGGCCTTATTCATATTTGGCGTGAGAAGTTCCACGATACGCCCCGGAACATTGTTCGTAATATGAACAATATATTCGGCAATTTCCTTTGTAACCGGCTGCCCATAAATAGAACAGTAATTCAATGTCATTGCAATGGATTCATCAATATCCATCTTAGGAACGATGACTTCATAAAACCGTTGTGGCAGCCAAAGCATCAGTTCTTCTGACACAACTCCCATAAGCGAACCGGTAATAAGCAGCGGTGCGACTTTCATTTCAGCAGTGGACATATAAACTTTACAGGGCTTATCCTCTACTCCAGCATCAATGTACATGTTTAAATATTGGAATTCATCTATCATCTGCACAACTTTTTCCTCAACTCCAGGTATCATCGCAAAACCAGAAGGCGTAGCTGTTGCAGCAAGAACATATTCATAAGGAGCTTGATCTCTCTGAAGCATACGGATACAGTCGTCCAGATCGGATATGATTTCGTGCTTATGTGGAATATCAAGTGTTTCAAATTGTGTTAGAAGTACAGAAAAATCAACTTTGATTCGACGATCCACTGCACGTCTGTTCAATGTATAATCCCTGGTGTAATAACCTGCTAATTGAAGATAAAATCGGCATATAAAATCTTCAAAAAACTTTTTTCCCGTGCGCATCCCCTCGGAAAACTCATAGTAAAAAGGTATTACCCCCTTGTTTTCGCTATAAATGATATTATACAGGCGCTCAAGGATCAAACTTTTACCAATTTTTCGACGACCAAGAAATGCTATACTGCGACTGATTTCATTTTTTATATTGTCCGCCCATTTATATAGAAATTCAAGTTCCTTGACGCGACCAATGAAATTTTCCGGCTTTCCCACGCGCTCTTTGATGGCAAATTCAATACCATCTAAATCCCATCTGTTATTTTTACCAAGTTTAAGCAATTTTTTCATCATATATCCTTCAAAATAAAATGATCGTTTTAACGCATATGATTATTTGGCATCAGGCAGTAAGCAGGCATTTTATAGTGCAATACGCTCATGTATAACTAGTTTCGATAAATATCATATAATCATAATCCATACAACATTTTGAGAGAGTGTTTGTTTCCATTAAATTAATAAAAGTTGCCAGGGGCGTATCCAAAGGTTGGGGGATGCAACGTTATTCCTTATTGTCTGAACCTGGATTACGCAGATGAAGATGATTAAAATGATTTGTAAAGTGAGACATAACAAACTGTTTTTGTAATTATAATCAAACTATTCATTCATCATCTTAATCATCATAATCTGCGTAATCCAGGTTCAGACAATGAGAACAAATTCGCTTCCCCCATTCGTTGGATACGCCCAGTTGCCAGCTTCGATCTCCGATAAATGCATTGTACTTGAGATCTCTTTTGAGATGATTAAAAAAAAGTAGATGTATATTCCAGACGGAATAAAAAGAAAAAAATTATCCCCGCCTTTTTATCTGTGAAGACTTCAGTGTTCAGGCCAAAAAACAGTGCAGGGAAAGACATATTGGCGTGGCCGAAACGATTTCGTATTTATAATTGTAGACAATGAGTCAGAAATTCTTGCTATTGTGTTGATATCTGGAAATGCATAGAACCTTCTAAAAGTTCTGTTTACCTGGTTATACTGACGCTGCCTGATCCCAAGACAAGCATATTCTCAATTCAGCAGATGAAAGAAAAAGGTTATAGCTGCCAGATCACCGCGTCTGTCCGCTATGAGAACGAGATACAGCTGTTAAAAAATGCCGAGATTGATGCAGTATAGGGTTTATATGAAGAAGCGGGTGTTGGTTTTGCCGATCATGTGTGCATGCACATGAATATTGTAGCATGAAAAGAGATGTTCGTGGAGAAAGTGCTTAGGAACCACAATTTAATAACGTTCCCATTATAGCATCCATATTCAGATTGAATTTGTCCGATGCAAAATCGAACATAGAATTAAATTTTTTTTATAAGTAAGCGGTCATAAGTTTTCGGGTATAAAAAAGTATTCGCCGGGTATGACAAAAAAAAATCGTCAAATAAAAAGGTACGATCTCGGCAATTGCAAGAACAGCGTAGGGCTAAAGCCG
>Ga0272440_1003126_pt1 | contig 12507 bp, 9 predicted proteins | sample SSMMMBAug17_FD_192440 | JGI IMG/M metagenome (GOLD analysis project Ga0272440, IMG submission 192440) | Marine sediment archaeal communities from Little Sippewissett salt marsh, Falmouth, MA, United States - SSM-MMB-Aug17 | ecosystem: Environmental > Aquatic > Marine > Wetlands > Sediment ...
TTCATATCGTCCTGTGAGGCGTTTCTCAACCCAAACACGAAAATTTGAATTTGCAGGAAAAGGAAAGGCCTTTGCTTTTCAGTTGACCGTCATTGAAGGTGATGCCAAACGATTCCCATTGGTGCTTATTCCTATTGATTCAATTCGGCTTGCGGCAGATGGATCGCCAAGTTCACCCTTTATGATCAAGGCATTGGAAGATACAGTTCTTAAGGGAAAAGATGTGTTGGTTGAGATCAATACAGCTACAGCTAAATCCCTGGGACTTAAACACAATGATGTTGCCAGTCTGACAACTCCCCGCGCATCAGCGACTGTTCGTGTGAATGTGCATGATGGTATTATGCCCGGTGTGATTGCTATTCCAAGAGGATTAGGACACAGTGCCTATGATGATTATCTTGCAGGAAAAGGGATCAATTATATGTCTTTGATTGGGCCGGTGGAAGACACTGTTTCCGGTCAAGATGCAGCCTGGGGCATCAGAGCAAAACTGTCTAAGGCATAATCAGGTGAAATGAGGTTTAAATGAAACATTCAAGCACACAAAATAATAAATACGGCATGGTCATTGATCTGGATAAATGTACAGGATGTGGTTCTTGCATGGTGGCCTGTATGGCCGAAAATAACGTGCCATTTCGTAAAGATGAATCCGATAAGACCAAAAGTATTACATGGATGAGGGTGTATAAAGTTACCAATGGAAAATCCTTTCCGGATACAGATATCTGCTATATCCCACGACCATGTATGCAATGCGGCGGGATGCACGACGATGGTCATTCACCATGTGTTTCTGTGTGTCCAGCAGTGGCAACAGATTATAGTCATGAAACTGGTATTGTCAGCCAGATTTATACCCGATGTTTTGGATGCCGGTATTGTATGGCAGCATGTCCATATCATGCCAGGTATTTTAACTGGTGGGATCCAATTTGGCCAGAAGGCATGGAACGAAGTTTAAGTCCTGATGTTTCCCCAAGAATGCGTGGTGTTGTTGAAAAATGCAGTTTCTGTTTTCATCGCTACCAACTGGCTAAGGACAAAGCCTTTGTTGAAGGTCGTGAAACATTGAGAGAAGATGAATATCAAACATCATGTACACAGGCATGTCCATCAGGTGCCATTACATTTGGTGATCTAAACGACCCAACACATGCTGTATACAAGCTAAAAAATGACAAAAATGCTTTCAGATTGTTAGAACGGTTAAAAACTAACCCCAAAGTTTATTATATGTCAACGCGATCATGGGTTCGCGAGGCTTGTGATAATTATATTAAGGGTGAAATGCCTCAAACTGCGGCAGCTCATCATCATCAAGAACATCATTAAACGATAAAAGTGTCGTTTTATTTATTTGCAATAAGGAGAAAAACATGGATTCTGCACTCATCCCAAAAGGGGTTAAACGATGTCCGTTTTGGCAATTTGCCCTTTTTATTGGTATTTCAGGCTTGATTGCATTGTGGGGCGTTTACGCCATGTTTTTGTGCTGGTTTAAAGCCCTCAACCAGACCAATATGAATGATTATTATGGTTTTGCCCTATGGATCTGGGCTGACCTTGCAGTCATTGCCCTGGGTGGCGGTGCCTTTTTTAGTGGATTTTTAAAATATGTCGTTGGAAAAGATGAACTAAAAAATATTATTAATTATGCAGTGTTAATCGGATTTATCTGCTACAGCTCTGCACTATTAATTTTGGCCATCGATATCGGCCAGCCACTTCGTGGATGGTTTATATTCTGGCATGCTAATGTACATTCAATGCTTACTGAGGTGGCATTTTGCCTGTCATGCTATTTTGCGGTTCTGACCATTGAATATATTCCATTGATTTTGGAAAACAGACAAATTGATAAAATCCCTTTCTTTCATCATTTATCTCATAATATGCATGAAATTATGGGCATATTTGCAGCAACCGGTGCCTTTTTATCATTTTTTCACCAGGGATCTTTAGGCGGTGTTGCTGGTGTATTGTATGGACGACCGTTTGCATTTCGTGAGGGATTGTTTATCTGGCCCTGGACATTCTTTTTATTTACCTGGTCAGCAGCAGCTTTTGGACCTTGCTTTACCATTTCATTGACCAAATTGATTGAAAAAGTCACAGGTAAAAAACTGGTTAAAGATAATGTCATTGATTTGTTGGCAAAAATATCAGGATGGATGATTTTAACCTATATGATCGCAAAACTCATCGATACCTTTTATTGGGGCTCAGTATTAGCACCACAGGCTGGATTTACATTTTCTGAATTTTATTCCAATAATGCCTTTTATGGCAAATGGATTTTAGTTCTTGAGTTGGTCATTGGCGGCATTTTTCCGGCATTGATATTAACCAATAAATCCATGCGCCAGAATTCAAAATTACTGACATTGGCAGTGATTTGTGGATGTATCGGTGTTAGTACAAACCGATGGGTCATGGTTTGTCAGGTAATGGCAGTTCCTGTATTACCTTTTGAACAATGGCAGCTTTACATCCCAAGTTGGCAAGAAGTTGCGACAACCATATTACCAGTGGCATATGGTGCTATTTTAATAGCCATTTCGTATCGTTATTTGCCAGTTTTCCCGCAGGAAAGAGAATTGAACCCAATTGATGAAGGCGAAGCTATCGAACCTGCTGAGGATGTACCGCCAGTAATGGCAACACCACAACCGGTCGCAGCATAATTCGGCCATAGAAAAGAAAGGATCAACCAATGTTTCCATTTTGTTTTGAATGGGTCTGGGATATGTCCCATATGGTTTTTATGGGTGGCCTTTGGTATGCCTTAAGTATTATTGGTGCAGGCATGACCTATTGCCTTGCAAAAACCATCATCGATACCTTAAACGATGATGGTTCCTCTCATCATCATTAAAACACTGAACATAATCATTTCAAATAGCCGGCGCTTTATGCGCCGGTTTATTCCCAAACCTTTACAGAATCGAAAAATATTTCAAGATATTCATTTAAGATGATTTCCAGAAATAAAGTTACCATCAAGTGCAATCAATGTTGCCCCAATAACCGCAGTGCTCATTACAATGACATTTAATAATGGAACCAGCAGAAAAATGCTGACAGCCATTCCATATCCAAAAACCCGCCACTTATATAAAAGACACAATTCCCATTTTTGCTTAAACGACATCAAACGTCTGGAAAGACTGTAATCAACATATTCGAATCCAAGAAAATATATGGTGAATATTCCCCCAAGAGCAGCATAGATTATTTGACCAATAACAGGTATAACATTGAACAATAATAATATGAGTTGTACAATAAAATAAAAACCAATTTTTTTAAATTCTACACCAATAATAAAAAGAAACGTTCGAGGTATTCTTTTAATGGGAATATGCGTTGTTGTTTTCGTACCAATATATACAATTTCTGTTTGTTCTGAAAGAATATCATTGAAAATTGATGCTACAATTGTCGCAATTAATAGAAACATCACAATGATAATTAACGTCCAAAAAAGGATTAATGCGGCAAAAAGTATGATCGAAATAAATGCCATCATCCCCAAAATACCGCTACTCCAAAGAGGAAAAATCGATTGTAAAGCGCCTCTTACAACGCCTATCACAAGTGTTGGGAAATAACTTAAAAACAGAAAGAAAACCGGCAGGTAAACCAAAATGGATGGAATCGCAAACCACCATAATTTAGGATTTTCTCGAAGAAGCACGAAGCCTCTTCGAAAACAACCAAAACCAAATATAAATTCCGATAATGGAATTCCAGGGCTTCTTATCTTATGGTTTTGGATAATTATATTGCGTTGTTTCACACTTTCATCCGTGGTTCCAATGGTTTTGAATGAAGAATAAATAATTAATTAATGTATTACCTATCTACTATTTTACCACTGTAACGATTTCATTTTTTAATGTTGATTTTTAAACAAGGCATAATAAGTAACCGGAATAATAATTAAAGTAAAAATTGTTGATGCAAACAAGCCAAAAATTAATGTCCATGCCAGTCCAGAAAATATGGGATCTAATGTAATTGGCCATGCTCCCAAGGCTGTGGTTGCTGCGGTTAACAAAATGGGTCTCATGCGAATGGCGCCACTTTGCAATATCGCTTCTTTAAAATCGAGTCCTTGTTTCAGCGCATCTTGTATAAATTCTATTAATACTAAAGAATTTCGAATGACAATGCCACCCAATGCAATCATGCCAATCATGCCTGTCGCTGTAAAAAAAACAGGGTTATTAAAACCGCCGATTGTTGATCCTTTTATTAGATTCAATAACCAGAATCCAGGCATAGCACCGATTAATGTCAAAGGAATTGCCATCATAATCAGAAGTGGCATAGAAAAAGAGTTTGTTTGAATAATCAACAAGATATAAATACCAAGTAAGGCTGCCGCAAATGCGATACCCATATCAATAAACACTCGTATGGTAATTTTCCATTCACCTTCCCCTGCCCAGTTCACTTGAATGCCATCAGGCATTGGATTTTTTTCTAATCGGTTTTGCATGTCTAAAATGGCTTCAGCCGGGGCACGTCCTGCCATTTCAGACATAACATAAACAACTCGTTCAAGGTTTTTATGATAAATCGGCTGATTTTCAGGTACATACTCTATACGAACCAATTCTGCCAAAGGAATGGTTTTGCCAGAACGGGTCTGAATGGGAATTTGTGATAAATTGACAACACCTGATCGTTGTTCTCTTGGCAAAATTACCTTAACCATTAAAGGGTGCCTTTCTATAGGAAGATGTATGGTTGCCGGTGTTGCTCCGCTCACTGCCATGTGAAGGGTTTGAATAATATTGTTGGCTGGTACACCATGAAGGGCTGCTTTTTCTTTATCCAGTATAAAATCAATTCGAGAGCGTTTGGCCTCAGTGGTGTCATCTATATCAACCACAAAAGGCTCCTCTTTCATTAATTGTTTAATTTTTCCTGCTGCGTTGATCAATTGATCATAAGACGTATCCGGCGCTCCATACAGTTCAGCAACAATGGTTGAGAAGACTGGTGGTCCTGGTGGAAGTTCCACGATTTTCATATCAGCATCGTATTGTCTTGCAATGGATTCTAAATCTTTTCGAAGTCGTAAAACAATTTCGTGGCTTTGTTGAATTCGATCATCTTTGTGTACCAGGTTGACACGTATATCTGCCATATGTGAGCCTTCTCTCAGATAATAATGTCTCACAAGTCCATTAAAATCCATTGGAGAGCTTTTTCCGACAAAAGAGATAATACTGGTCACCTCAGGGACAGTTCTTAAATAATCTTCGTATGTTTGTATGACCCGATTGGTAATTTCAAGACTGGTGCCTTCTTTCATGTCAATGACGATTTGAAATTCATTTTTGTTATCAAAGGGCAACATTTTTAAGGGCACATATCGAAACATCGCCAAAAAAATAGCAAATCCCATCAACCCTAAAACAACAACCAATAAGACATATCGATTTGTTCGATAGTTTAAAAATGGATTCATGACCGTTCGATAAACCCGAAACACCCAGCTATCATTTTGATCCGTTTGTTTCGACGTTGTTTGGTTTTTACTGACATGGTTTTTGAGTAATAAATACGACATCCAGGGCACAATTGTAAGGGCGCAGACTGTTGAAAAAATAACCGTCATGGGAACATTGGCCGCCATTGGTGCCATGTAAGGTCCCATCATACCTGTAATGAAAAATAGGGGAACAAAACAAATGATAATGGCAATGGTTGACATAATAACTGGAGGCAGAACTTCATTAACAGCAAAGATTGTCGCTTGAATAGGGTTTCGTTTTCGATTAAAAATGTGACGTTGTATGTTGTCGACATTGGTAATGGGATCATCGACGACAAGACCGAGGGACAGAATTAATGCAAACAATGTCACACGATTAATGGTATAACCAAAGATAAAATTGACAAATAATGCCAAAGAAAAACTAATGGGTACTGCCAGTGCGACAACAAGTGCCTCACGCCATCCCAAAGTAAATGCCAGAAGGGCAACAACCGTAATAATGGCAAAGGCAAGGGAACTCAGCAATTCATTGACTTTAAACTGAGCGGTTTGACCATAATTTCGGGTAACTTCGACGTGGACATCCGATGGAATTATGGTTTGTTTGAGCTCTTCAAGTTTATGTAAAATATCTTGAGCAACAATAACCGCATTTGTGCCTCGTTTTTTGGCCAATGCCAATGTTACCGATGGATAGGTTAATGGCTGGTCGGTTATCTGGTGTTGTTTTCGATAATAATGTGAAAAACCAATACGTGAATAAGTGGTATTTATTTCAGGGCCATCAATTATGGTTGCAACATCTCGAAGATAAATTGGCCGCCCATTTGAAACGCCAACAACAAGGGAACGGACATCTTCAGCTGAACTTAAAAAAGCATGGCTGCTTACAGTAAAATCCTGATTAAAACGTGTAAATTTTCCTGCAGTAACAGAGGCATCAGAACTTTGAAGAGCCATCATCACTTGTTGAAAGCCTATTCCAAGTCCTTGAAGTTGGTCCTGATTCAGTTCAACACGAATTTCACGTTTTCGTCCACCAACGATTTTTGTTCGGGAAATATTGGAAATAGATGACAGACGATTCAGCAGTTCTTCCCCCATACGCCTGAGTGCATGATCATCATATATTTCTGAGAAAAGTGTGAGATTGACAATTGGAACATCGTCAATTTCAACCGGTTTGATTAACCAGCCTTTAACAATCGAAGGAGCCTGATCCGCGTGCATGCTCATGCGATTATATAGCTTGATTAAAGAGCTTTCACGATCTTCACCCACATAAAACCGAACGGTAACAATTGCCATATCTTGCATAGATGTAGAATAAACATATTCTACACCATCAATTTGCCACAAATATCGTTCTAAAGGAGTGGCTACCAGTTGTTCAATCTCAGCAGGTGTTGCTCCAGGGGCATGCACATAAATATCAGCCAAAGGAACAATAATCTGAGGTTCTTCTTCTCGTGGTGTCAATAAAATAGCAGAAATGCCCAGACAAAATGCCAATATAAGCATAATAATCGACAATTGTGAGGTTAAAAATTGATGAACAATTCCTGCAATAAATCCTTTCGGTGCTGTATGATCAGAATTTTCCATGAGATTACTCCTTTATGCCAATCCATTCATCTCCAAATAAACCAGACAACACTTCGATGTCATTTCCAATACGTTTACCCGTTTTAATATATCTGGTTTTCCATGTACCATTGTCTTTAATGGTCAATAGCTCCAATTGGCCAACATAACGCACTGCTTTTTGGGGAATTAGAACAACATTATGAGTTGCTGCTGGAATGAGTAATTTACCGTACATTCCTGGATATAAGCCACTCATGACAGGAAGAGCTGTTTTTACCAGAAATGTTCGGGTTTGCGGATCAGCATATGGCACAATTTCTTCAACAATGGCGTCAACTTTTTTATTAAGCGTTTTAATATATACAGACAATTTGGCACCGATTTCAATTTTATAGATCAATCCTTCACGTACAAATGCTTCCAGGCGAAGGGCGCCAGCAGTTTGTAGAATAATCATTGGTTTTCCCGGAAGTGCCAGATCGCCAGGTTCTATCATTTTTTTTAAAACTTCACCATCTTGAGGCGCTTTAATAATTGTGTATCCAAGTGCGATTTGAGATTCTTTAACCACTTCTTCAGCTCTTCGAACACCTGCTGTTGCAGCATTGATTGCTTTATTGGCTCTTTCTACACCAGCTTTGGCTTGTTCATGTGCCGATTCCGCTTTTTCCATCTCCTGAGGTGTTGCCGCTTTAGAATTAAAATATTTTTTGGTTCGGTTATAAGCAGCTAAGGCTTGTTTATAAGCAGCTTCAGCCGCATGAACAGCATGTTCAGCCTCTTCTTTTTGGGCAATGGCTGATTTTAGTGCCTGTCTTGCCTGAGCCAGACGGGATTGAAATTGTCGATCGTCCAGTTGAATGAGAATTTGATCTTTATCTACTTTATTTCCTGGATGAACAAAAACTTTTTTCACTTTTGCTGTCACTTGTGATTCAATACGACTTTCCACACGTGGTCTGATTGTACCAACAGCTTCATACCATTCTACAATTTCTTTGATTTCAGCCTTAATTGTTTTATCCGGTGGAGTTACAGAAAAATCCCCAGATTCTTTTCCTGGAGCGATTTTATCAGCCGCCCAACCATTGTTAATTAGACATACTATAAAAATGGTTATGAAGAGTGTTGGTATTGAATGGTTTGTTTTTTTCATTTGAATTCTCCTTTTTGGGGATTAACGTTTATTGGGCTCGAATTTCGGTAATTTCATCGATAATAAATAATAAACCGTCATTTTCCCATTGATAATTTGCAATAAGAATGTCAAGTTTTTTAAAATGATTCTGTTTATCTTTGATTACAATCAAATCATGGTTCAAAAGTCAAATGGATCTTTTGTTGCTTCAAATTGTTATTTATCAGTATTTTTTTTAATAAGATGCCAGTTTTCTGCAGAGGTTGTCAAGTGGTTTTGATTCTTTCTGATAATAAAATAAAACAAAATATCCAAATCTCTAAAAAAGCTACCTCACCAAAATTAGAATATCAAAAATGAAAAGAAGCCTTCACTAAATACTTATATTATTTATCAGAATTATTCCGGACAGGCTAAAACAAAATTTCCAGTTTGGACGGGGGGGGCAGGCTGATACAATGTTTGAACATGCTGAACAACCTGACGGCATTTAACCATAAAAATCATACAAACAGGCCCTTTGATATCACAAAGTGACTCAAAATTTCCCTGGCCTTTGCTAATAATTAAGTCTGACTGATTAAATACATCTTTGAAGTTCTGGGAACATTTTTCCAAAACAGTTCCTGGATATCCCGAACCATTATCAATGAGCGTTGCAATCTGATCAATACCGACATCAATGGCATCCTTTCTGAGCGCATCATTAATAATAGGCAAACCACGAACAGCATAAGTTACAGGCTTATTGATGGTTTCAATCAATAAGCGATCAAAAACGATTTCTCCGGCATTGTCACCTAAAATCAATATATTGTTTGCTGTTTTTAGACGTTTTTTAAAAGAATCAAAGCAAAAAACAGAAAAAGGTTGTTTCAATGCATTCTGAAAAGCTGCGGTTATGGAAGATATCGTCTGAGTTGTGCCATAATCAATTACATTTCCAGCAGCAGCAATATGAATGGCAGTCAGAAGTGGATCTGGCGAATCAATGACCATTTGTTTAGCCGTTGGATATAACTGAAGGGCTTGTTGGTTACTATCTTTTTTTATGGGGAGAAATGGATCCTCAATCCCTGTAATAGAAATAATGGCGTCATATATCAGACGACTGTTAAACGGCGGAGATTTTTCCATTGATAGATGGGGAATTGTCAATGCGACCTGATCTATGACCCTTTTTGAATTCTCCGCCGATAGGTTTAGAATATCAGAACATTTTAGTGCCTGCTGAAGGAAGCACGGCATGCAATCTAAATGGGTAATCATTCGTGTGAACCGAGAGATCTGATTCGATCAGCCTGGCTGGCGACATCTTCAATACGAACGCCGAAATTGTCATCAACAACAACAACTTCGCCTGTTGCCATTAATTTTTTGCCAACATAAATTTCAACAGGTTCGTCTGCATCTTTATTTAATTCAATGACTGACCCCTGGTTTTGTTGAAGTAATGTTTTTACATTCATGACAGTTCGTCCAATTTCAACTGTCAATTCAAGCGGCAATTCTAATATAAAATGAATATGAGGAATGTCCAGATCTTCAGGAATAAAAGGTTGTGTTTCTTCAATTTCATCATCTTCTTCTTCATACTCTTCATCCTCATCTTCGGGAATAGATGATTGACCGGTTGTAATGGCTTCTGCTGCTGCAGAATCGCCCCCGGCTGCGGCTTCAGCAAAAGCAGCCCCCCAGTCAATATCATCGTCACCACCGTCACCATCCTCATCACCGCCACCGCCGCCGCCCAGCATTGCATCCAAATCTTCCTGACTCATGGCAGCATCATCTTCTGAATCATCCTCATCAGCGTCACCACCACCGCCGCCGCCCATGAGAGCATCCAGATCATCCTGGCTCATATTCGCATCGTCATCTTCAGTAGTTTCTTCTTCTCCTGGCGAGCTGAACATGTTATCCAATTCACTTTGATCAAGCGATTCATCTCCACCGCCTGATTGTTCGCCACCCAATAATTGATCCAATTCCTCCTGGCTCAGCATAAACTTGCTCCATCATGGTTCTGAGCGCATTATTTTATGATGCACCCTTTTGGTTATATCAAATATTCAAAATTACATGATTATTAAAATTTAAAACTGTATACAATAACAACGAGTGAAATGCAATAATCTATATAAATGAATAGAATATATCGATCAACTTATAAATATTCATGATCACTTAGTCAAACATAAAACGACGCATACTGATGTTTAACAAAATCCCGGTACCGATTAGTGTTGTTACAATTGAGGAACCTCCATAACTGATGAATGGCAATGTTACGCCAACAACAGGCATTAGGCCCATAACCATTCCAATATTGATAAAAACCTGCCAGAATATCATAGCGCAGATACCCACAGCCATAATTTTTCCGAAAATATCCCTGGAAACGCTAGCAATATACAATGTCCATATGATAAATAAAAAATATAAGACAATCACTGTCATAGAGCCAACAAAGCCCCATTCTTCTGCTAAAACTGAAAAAATAAAATCCGTGTGTTGTTCGGGTAAAAAAGCCAGATCATTTTGAGTACCCTGTAGAAAACCTTTACCCATCAAGCGGCCAGAACCTATGGCAATTTTGGATTGAATAACATGATATCCCGAGCCTAATGGATCGCTGTTTGGATCCAGAAAGGATTTGATACGCGCTTGTTGATAATCCTTGAGCATAAACCAGCCCATTGGAAGACTAATCACCAGAATCGTAACAATAATGATCAACGTTCGTTTTTTTACTTTAACAAACCATGTCATAGCACTGGTATTTAAAAAAATAAGCCCCGATGTTCCTAAATCTGGTTGTTTTAATATAAACATGCAGGGTAATACGGTTAAGATAAATGGTATGACTAAATCTTTGAAGCCCAGCCCCTGGTCTGTAACGGTTCTGGAATAATAATGAGACAAAATAATAATAACAGAAAGTTTTGCAATTTCAGAAGGTTGAAATCTGAGCAAGCCAAAGACCAACCATCGCCTTGAACCAGCGATAACCCGACCATGATACAATACCACAATCAACATTAAAATAGTCAAAAAATAAATGACATAAGCCCATCGATCAAGGTTTCGATAATCAATAAACAAGATAACAATCATGAATCCCATTCCAATGCCAATGGCAATGATCTGTTTCATAATTAATGCTGTATTGGGTGATGGTATTTCCAGTTTTGCAGAAAAGATAGCACTACAAAGTGCAATTAAACCAACGCCTAAAAGGAGGAGTAACAATAACAATAATCCCCAATCAAAACATTGGATTAATCTTCTATCAAACATTATTCCTGTTTTATTTTTCTCTGCCAAGATACGCCTTTATAACTTTTTTTGCAATGGGTGCAGCTGCTGATGATCCATGTCCTCCGTGCTCCACAAGGACAGCAACAGCAATTTGGGTATCAACCGATGATGCATAAGCAACAAACCATGCATGATCTTCAAATCGCTTTTTGTCTTTATTATCCTTATCATCCTGAATTTTTAAGCTAACCACTTGTGCTGTACCTGTTTTGCCACTGATTTCTATGGCTTCATCTCTCGCATGCCAGTAGGCTGTCCCACCTTTTTTGTTGACAACTTCCCAAAGACCTTTTTTTAATAATTGCATCGTTTTTTGACTGGCTGGAAGTTTTCCGATGACTTTGGGTTTGGCATCAAATACACTTTGACCTGTGACGGTTTTAATACTTTTGATGACCTGAGGTTGATACATTATACCACCGTTTGCGACAGCAGCAATCAAACATGAAGCCTGGATAGGGGTAACGAGATTAAATCCTTGACCAATTGCGATGGATAACGTTTCCCCTTTTTGCCATACTTCACCTGTTTTCAGTAATTTCCATTTTGAGGTTGGAATCAGTCCGGGTCTTTCAAGCTCAAGTTCTATACCTGTTTTTTTTCCAAGTCCACATGCTTTTGCATATTTTGCCAGTCGATCCACACCTAATTGTAATCCCAATTGATAAAAAAATACATCGCAGGATTGCGCTATCGCATCCTCAATATTCATCCATCCATGACCATATTTTTTCCAACATCTATAAGTACGATTTCCCAGCCGATAGCTTCCCCGGCATTCAATTTTTTCATTTAAAGTAACAATTTTTTCTTCCAAACCAGCAATTGCCGTGATAATTTTGTAAACAGAACCGGGGGGATATTCACCTTGTAAAACTTTATTATGCAATGGTTTCTGATAATTATGAACCAATTCATTCCATTGGTCATGACTCATGCCATC
>Ga0272440_1003127_pt1 | contig 12505 bp, 5 predicted proteins | sample SSMMMBAug17_FD_192440 | JGI IMG/M metagenome (GOLD analysis project Ga0272440, IMG submission 192440) | Marine sediment archaeal communities from Little Sippewissett salt marsh, Falmouth, MA, United States - SSM-MMB-Aug17 | ecosystem: Environmental > Aquatic > Marine > Wetlands > Sediment ...
GTTCAAATTCCTGAAAGTCGGCGATTAATTGTTCGATTATTGAATTCATATGCGCATTTTATCTTAATATAACAAACAAATCAAGGGGTATTTGTATTAATTGGAAGGACATTAATAATTGGGGTCATCTATTACATCAGCCACAGTGAAAATAGATGCGCCAGATATTGATATATCAAGCGATCTTTTACCCATGACAACGCAATTTTTAGATGCCACGCAATGGATAAAAAAACCTTGTAAAGATCGAATCAGTAAAGATTGCCCTACATTAATTTTAAAAGATCGTGATATTATCACGACATTTCACGAATATCAATCGAGTCCACCGAGGATTCAAGTTCGGTAAGGACTGAGAAAATGGACGTTCAGAACATATTAACTTTCTCAATTCATCGTTGGACTTTAGCCGGCTTTAGCGCTACGCTGTTCTTACAATTACCGAGATCATACATTTTAGCCTGATTGCAATTCTTTTGTTACATATATGATAAAATTTCTGTATACCCGAAAACTTATGATTGCCTACTTAAGTCGTAGTATCAGTAATTGGGGTTAGAGTAAAATTTAGCCATATAATCTCAAGCTATGTCTGTTAGATTGCGCGTAAGGCACAATTCATGCTTATCATTCAATAATTATGAATATCGCAAGTTATACCCTGACAAAAACAATTTATGAAAGCCAGAGAACCCTTGTCATGCAGGGGAATCACAGACATAAGGCACTGCCAGTAATAGTCAAGATGCTGAACTGTGAATATCCGCAACCCGATGTTTTGGATAAGTTTCAGCATGAATATCAAATTTTGCAAAAACTTAATGACTGTTCTGGTGTGATTAATGTCTATGAATACCTGTCTTTAGAAAAACCCCCTTGCATTGTAATGGAAGATTTTGGCGGAATCTCTCTGGATAAACGCAATTTTTCTCTTTCAATTCGAGATTTTCTTTTGATTGCCATTCGTATGACACAGATTCTTGGCGAGATTCATGCCTTACAGGTCATTCACAAAGATATTCAACCTGCAAATTTTGTTTTAAATCCTGAAAGCCGCCAGATAAAATTGATTGATTTTGGCATTGCAAATATTAAGTTATCAGACGCCGAGAAGACGCCTGTGAATCCATTTCTCATGGAAGGTACATTATCCTACATATCACCCGAGCAAACTGGTCGCGTGAATCAGTCTGTGGATTTTCGTACAGATTTGTATGGACTGGGCGGATCTTTCTATCAGTTGTTATCAGGACGACCGCCATTTCAGTCGGATGATCCATTGGAGCTGGTCCATTGTCATCTGGCCAAATCTCCCACACCATTGCATGATGCTCAGATACATGATTTTGGCAGTTATGAAAAGATCTCGCCACAACTCTCAAAAATTGTGATGAAATTGCTGGAAAAAGAACCTGATAATCGTTACCAGAGTACGTGGCGACTGCTGACTGATCTAAAAAAATGCAAGGAAATGATTAAACCTGATGGCACAATTCATTTGTTTCAAATTGATCCGGCAAAAAAAATAAACTTCTTGAATTTACAAAATAAATTATATGGGCGATCTGTTGAACAGAAAATGCTTCATGAAATTTTTATCAGAAGTTGCGGGAAAAATGAAAGCAAAAATGCAAAGTGTCGATCATCGTTACTTTCTGTTACAGGATATTCGGGTATTGGCAAAACGATCCTGGTGAATACGCTCCAAGAAGTCGTAACCCAACGCGGCGGTTTTTTTATTGCTGGCAAACATGATCCTTTTCAACGAAAGCCTTATCAAGCAATTGTTTATGCATTCAATGATTTGTGCAGGCAATTGCTTACTGAAAAAAAAGCCCTGGTTCAGCAATGGAAAAAGAAAATTAAAAAGGCCATTGGCGATAATGCGCGTGTGTTAACTGAAATTATCCCAGAATTAATCTATCTTATCAGCAAATCCAAAGATATTGCGGATTTGCCGCCATCTGAAGCACAAAATCGCCTGAACATGGTTTTTCAAAACTTTGTGCAGTTATTTTGTCAAAATGAACATCCATTGGTTTTATTTTTAGATGATTTCCAATGGGCAGATGCGGCCTCATTGAAATTGATAGAAATATTGTTAACAGGTATTCGCCAATATTTTTTTGTAATTATCGCGTATCGTGATAATGAAATCCAAAAAACGCATCCTTTATATCAAACAATGGACAACATTCGGAAAGCCCGAATTCATGTTCAGGAATTGCCGCTTCAGCCCCTTGATAAAGAACAAATAAAAGTGCTTATCAATGATTCGTTTGGTGATCAAGGTGATTCCACACAAACCCTTTCAGAAATAATTTGTCAAAAAACACGCGGGAACCCATTTTTTGTCATAGAATTTATCAAGTCCCTGCATTCAGAGAACCTGGTACGATTTGATCCCAAAACAGGTAAATGGCATCAAGACATTGATGCCATCCAGCAAACCAATATCAGCGAAAATGTGGTTGAGATGATTGCCGCAAAAATTTCAAAATTGCCGCATCAAACCCGCCACATTTTAAAAACCGCTGCGTGTATTGGCAGACGATTCTCTACTGACATTTTATGTATTTTAAACAATATGTCATCCAAAAGGCTTTCACATATTCTTCAGGAAGCAATTATTGAGGATTTAATTGTAACGCTCAATGAAAATTCATACAAATTTTCCCATGATCGTATTCATCGGGTAGCATATTCACTTATTCCTGAAATTGAGCGCGCAAAGTTTCATCTGGATATTGGTTTTCAACTGTATCATCACTGTGATCCTGAAAATGTCGATGCCGCATTGCTCTTTGATATTGTCAATCAAATGAATTTAGGGGATGAAAGCCCTGGTTTTGAAAAAGAAAATCAAACATTGCTGACAGACGAAAAACGATGGATTATCGCAAATCTCAATTATATGGCAGCCAAACAGGCGCGTTCAACGCTGGCCATTGATCAAGCCCTGACATATATCAATAAGGCCATTCAATTGACAGGTCAGGATGGCTGGCAAAAACAAAACAAACTGACACAAAATATCTATGATGCAGCTATTGAAAATGCCTATCTGGCGGGCAACACTGAAGAAATGGAACAAATACTGACCGAGATTTTAGCAAATGCAACACAGTTTGTTGACAAAGTCAGGGCGTATGAAATTCGAATTCAGTCGTTGATATCTCAAAATTTATTGGCTGAAGCCATTGATATTGCATTTTATGTGTTGAGAGAACTGGGGATCAAAATTCCTGAAAAACCAGGAAAAATGGATATGGTCATGGGATTTATTCAAAATAAATACTTTTTGTTGGGAAGAAATCCAGAATCAATTCTTGATCTACCAGTTATGACTGATCTCAAAATGCTGGCTGCCATGCGGATAATCAATCTTGTATTGCTTCCAGTATATTTGACACATAGTGGCTTATTTCCATTTTTAGCATTTAAAGGCATCCGAATAACGCTCAAACATGGTCTGACCACGCAATCTGCATCAGTTATCCTGTCATATGGTATGTTGCTTTGCGCTGTAATTGGGCATATTGATCGGGGCTACCAATTTGGACAGTTGGCCATTCAAATAGTAGAAAAGTTTTCAAACCGATCTGGCACATGGATTCATCATATGGTGAACTTGCTCATACGCCATTGGAAAGAAAGTGTGAATGAAAATTTAGCTCTGATTTTAGATGCCTATCAGACTGAACGAGAAACTGGCAATCTGGAATATGCTGCATTTTCACTTCAAATGTATTGCCAGATATCTTTTTTTAGTGGAAAGGAATTGCGTAAGCTTGAATCAGAAATTCGAAAATACAAACAAGTTATCGTAGATATCCGACAAATTGTTCCGCTTCGCTATATCGAGCAACTTCATCAGGTTGTCTTGAATGTGTCAGGTCAATCCAGTAATACTTTTCTTCTCAAAGGCAGGGCATATGATGAAGACCAGATGATACAATACCATATGGATGCCAATGACCGCACCGGTTTATGTCTCTTGTACTACAGCAAACAGGTTTTGTCTTATTTGTTTGAGGATTATGAACAGGCGCTAAGATTGTCAATGATCACAAAAGAATATCTGAACAGTGTGATGGGCACTGCCATTGTGCCATGTTTTTACTATTTTGAAACATTGAGCATGCTGGCCATTTATGATCAATCAACCATAGGTAAACAAAAAGATTTTCTGGCTCGCATCGCAATAAATTTCAAAAGAATCAAAACTTGGGCAAAATATGCGCCCATGAATTATGAACAACAGCACTTATTGATTCTTGCAGAATGGTATCGTGTCCTTCAAAAAGATAATAAAGCAGGCGATTTTTATGATCGGGCAATTGAGTCTGCCAAACGCAATAATTATATCAACGAGCTTGCATTGTGTAACAAACTGGCAGCCCGATTTTTTCTATCTCGAAACAAGAAGCGAATGGCGCAAATTTACATGTACGAATCCTGGTATCAATATTATTGCTGGGGCGCATTGGCTCTGACACAGATGCTTGAAAAAAAATACGCAAGTTTATTTAAAATTCATCCCATGAAAACAGTGAATCGGATTGAAACAAGCTCAGAGACACTGACATCATCTCAAACAGGAAAAATTTCTGAAAGTCTTGATTTTAGCAGTGTCATGAAATCCATGCAAGCCATCAGCAGCCAGATTCACCTGACAACACTTTTAAATCAGTTGATCAAGATTATGATTGAAAATGCAGGCGCAAGACTGGGATATGTTTTACTGGAAAAAACTGCAAAATGGTATGTCACAGCCCAATCCCATGTTGATAGAGCCTTGAACGTGCTCGATGAAGAAATTGACTTTGACTCCTTTGCAGATATTCCCCACGAAATCATATATTATGTGATTCATACGCGTCAGATGGTCTGCCTAAACGATGCCCACATGGAAGGCGATTTTACACAAATCAAATATATTGTCGAGAAACAACCTGCATCCATACTCTGTTTACCCATTTGCCGAAATGATCAAATGTGTGCTGTCATTTATATGGAGAACAATCTCAACTCCGGTGCATTTACAAAGGATCGACTGTTCATGCTTGAATTACTGGCCGGGCAGGCAGCTATCTCTATTGAGAATGCCAGATTGTATCATAATCTGGATGCCTTGAATCGCGCACAGGCGAGATTTGTGCCGCATGAATTTATTCAAATGCTGCAAAAAAATTCAATTATTGATGTTCAATCTGGAGATTATGTTAAAAAGGAAATGTCAGTGCTTTTTTCAGATATTCGTGATTTTACAAGTCTTTCCGAGAAAATGTCACCTGAGGATAATTTCAGATTTATCAATGGCTTTTTAAGTCGTCTGGAACCAATTATTCAAGAGCATTTTGGTTTTATAGACAAGTTCATTGGGGATGCGATCATGGCGCTTTTCAGCGGCGCGCCTGACAATGCGGTTTCTGCAGGAATCGACATGTTAAAACGATTGAAAACCTATAATGCACATCGTAAACGAAGAAAACGAAACCCCATAAAAATTGGCATCGGTATTAACACGGGTACCTTGATGTTGGGCACTGTTGGCGGTGCAGATCGAATGGATGGTACTGTCATCAGCGATTCGGTCAATCTGGCATCCAGATTGGAGGGATTGATGAAAATTTATGGCGTGCCGCTGTTAATCAGCAATCACACGTATGAACGTTTGCACAATCCTGATAATTACTGTATTCGGAAATTGGCAATTGTAAAGGTCAAGGGGAAATCAGAAAAGATAACTGTATATGAAGTCTTTGACGCGGACTCGGAAAAAGATAAGCGTATGAAAAAAGAACTGTCAGACACATTGTCAGGGGGAATTGATCTGTTTGAAAAGAAAAAATTTGAATTGGCGCGTGAAAAATTCAAGTTTTGTGCTAAAAAAATGCCGAATGATCCTGTTGCAATTTATTATTTGAAAGCTTGTGATGTCGCAAATTTAGAATCTTAGCCTGGTTCGCACTATACTGTTCTTGCAATTACCGAGATTGTACATTTTTTTATCTGATGATTATGATCATTCGTAAGATAAAAATTGATCTTTTAGCTATTATTTTCGGTTGTTGTCTTGGTCTGACCCCGATTACCCACAAATGGAAAACCTCCTTGTTCAATTGCATGAATAATATCCGCCTTATCTGGATTTCTCGATATGGCATATCGAAACGATTGTTGGTTGGTTTGCGGGGCACTTCGGCCAAAATAGTCCAACTGATGTCGGATGAGATGAATATTTTTAAAAACATCAGCGGTATTCATTGTGCCAGATATGCTTTGATTGTAGAGTTTGATAATATCATCACGAATTTCAATATATAAATCACCGGCTACCTTGTGCGTGTTCGCAAGATAACCATCATCCCTGTAAAGGATTAAACTGGCAATAAATGTGCTTAGAAAACTCAAGCAGAAAATGATAAACTTGACTGTTGCCGGGTTCTCCTTGATAAAAAATTGATACTCACCAATTAACGAGACAATTCCCGCTGTTGATAAAGCAGATAAAAAAATATTTGTAAGCCCCAAAACCTTTTTCATATGAATCATTTTTTCAGCAAGATAATAATGAATGGTTTTGGATATCTGTGCCCGAAAAAAAATATCTGCAATATTGGTGGTTATACTTTTATCTAACTGAATCCCATTTTTGGGGATGATGGTATCTGACATGCCAACACACAAATTTATTTATTGGATAATACAGCGACAGCGCGCCTGTTTTTTTGTCGTCCAGCTTTGGTTTTATTGTCTGCAATGGGTTTTTCCTCACCAAAACCGACAGCCTCAACCCGATAGGGGTTAATATGAAAATAATCAATCAGATAATGTCTTACGCTATCCGCACGTTTTTGAGACAACTTTAAATTGGCCATCCTGCTCCCAATGTTATCGGTGTGTGCTTCAATAACAACTCGTGTTTTGGGATATTGTTTCATCATGGCTGCCAATTTTTTAAGCTCTCCAAAATATTGAGAATCCACCTCTGATGAATTGCTTTTGAACACAATATTCAGTGAAAAAGTAATACTTTTTTCCAAACGCGGACACCCTTTGTTATCAACTTTCATGCCTTTCATTGTTTTGGGGCATTGATCCATGCCATCGTAAACACCATCGGCATCAGAGTCCATTGGACACCCTTTGATATCGACAACAGCTTCATTGGGTGTATCCGGACAATGATCTTCCATATCATAAACACCATCACTGTCAGAATCTTTTGGGCAACCATATTTATCTACAGTGACATAGCGGGCAGTGTCTTTGCAATGATCTTTGTAATCAAAAACGCCATCCTTGTCTTTATCGAAAGGACAACCAGTGACATCCACTGGCACGCCTGATGGTGTCCCTGCGCATCGGTCATTTTGCTCATTCACCCCATCGCCATCGCTGTCCCAGGGGTTGCCATCAATGTCGTATAGTATATCATCTCTTGGAACACCAGACATGACTGTTTGATATTTTTTTTGCGCGCTGCTTTGCCGATTCGATATTTCATCAGATCCGCCTCCCAGGTATAAGGAGAATCCACCAACATATAACGCATTATTGCGATATTCATCACCAGATTGCGCCACAATTTCCTGATCTTCATGCACCAGATTATGGCTGAATTCTCCCCATACACCGAAATAATCGTTAAACTTGATATTTAATCCTGCGCCATATTTCAAAAAAGGAAAATGATTTTGATCAATGTCTTCAAAATCCAGATATAAGTCACCGCCGCCCAAAATGAAATAAGGTTCCACATTTTTCAAAACAGGGTAAATGAACATGATATCCAGATAACCAATCATGGCATCGACATCTTCAAGTTCATCTGAAAAAGATTGTCTGTTTAGATACGCATGCTGAAATTCACCAAAAGCCCCCCCCACTCTTGCAGCCCAATTTTTAGAAAACTGGTATCCCAGATTCAACCCATATACTGAATTTCCCCCCATAACTTGTTGGCCTTCAAATAAATAGCCGCCTGCAAATGGGCTGATCATTATTTGTGCCGATGTTTCGTCGTCTGCGTAAACACATGTTGCGAAAATAAGGCTGATAATACATCCAATAATGATTATCGGACGAATAAATTGTTGGTTCATAATTCTCCTCCTTAGATCACCTGTGGCAATCTGATTCAATTAAAATAATCTATCAATTAGTTGTTAAAAATTTTTCTTTGTATAAAGTCTCGAACTCGTCGATATAGTTTTCATCAAGCCATGTCTCCATAATAGTTCGATATCTTTCTGTATATTTTTCTTTTTCTATGATATGATTGATTTTTTCAACAAGCTTTTGTCCTTTTTCGTTATTACTGCATGCAACATAAGAAATATGATAATCATTTGATTCCTCTAATGGAATATTGATGATCTGGTTTTCCTGGCCAAGATTTTTGGCAAGATACATTGATTCAAAAGGACGCGCCAGCATATAGTCGATTCTATTGTGAATCAACATGGCGATTGAAGATTGATTGATATTACCAACATGTAATGTATAGACATTTTTTGCATCTTTGAATTGATTGATTATTGGGTCAATTCTATCGCCATAAGAACGTTCTGCAGATACGCCTAAAGTCAGTTTTTTATTTTTTAATATATTTGTCAATGACACTTTTTTTCTGGCGCCAAAGAATTCAAGCAAATTCTTTCTCGTTGTGATTCCAATTCCAGGCGCAATGATAGCGGGTTTGGAGAAACAAAATTTATTCATTCTTTCGGGTGTAATATTAAGACCACATGTACAGCTAAGTCCTTCTTCGCGTTGTAACAGATAAAGCACTCTTTTAACATTGCCAGTATGTTCCAGGTGGTCATATTCTGTGAGATTTTCACGCAGGATATGGATTATCTGATCCAAAAGGCCTGTATGCTTATTTGGGCCTTCACAGATGCCAAAAGGGGGATAATCCAGGTATACCCATGTAATTTTATCTTTTGCATGTGATGTAACGTCAATGCATATTGTACAGATGATTACGAATAGAATACTATAAATATAATGACCGCATTTTTTCATTATTTCCTCCTTGATCCTTATCTGGAAAAAGCTTGAACATTTCGTATTATCTAAAAAATTTCCATAAACGTAAAAAGAGAGAACCCTTTTTTTTGTCTTTTACCGCCAACGCCTCTTCATACAGATTTTTTTGTTGTTTGCGTGCAAGCATACGTCTCAATCTTAAATGCCGCAATTGGTCCAAAAAAGGCTCCCTGTCATCAACACAAGTAAACAAAATTTTACCAGAAATGGCATCAATTGTAACATCAGTAACAGCCTTGATCTGCGTTGCATAAGCCTCACCGAGTAAACCAGTTTCTCCAAAATAGTCACCCGCGCCCATCCGATCGACTTCAATAAGCTCGCCCTCTTCTGATGGAAAATATACGCGAACAGCACCTTTTCGGATAATATAAAATTCATCAGATGTCAATTCTTGATGATCAACAATGATCTGACCAGCGGCAAATATTTTTTTTGTAAAATGAGGAATCAACTCTAATTTGTCCTGAATGCCGATGCCTTCGAGAATATCCAGACGATCCAATATATCAAATAATTTTTGTTGTGGAAAGCTGAAGTGATGCCCCATCATGGATAATTGCATTTCAGCAAAGCGCAAATGTTTCCATATGGATGTCCAAACATTGTCAATGCGGCGTTTTCGGTTGGCGTAATCATGAATACAGAAAAAAATGTCAAACCAGGCATTTAATTCTTTTGTCCCTTTATAAAAAATTTTGGGAATAGGATCTGTGATAACATCCCTTGTGGCAAAGACTGCTGCTGTCAGAATATTTTCCACCATTTCGGGTGAAACCTGATGACTGAGGGGTACCTTGATTTTAATCCAGTTCAATTCACCAGGGGTATTATAGTTTTGTATGGACGATTCAGTCGCTTTACTGTTTGGAATACATAAAATTGCATTTTCGCCTGTTTTGATACGTGTGGATCGCCAGGTGATATCAGTCACCATGCCTTCATATTGGTCAATTTGAATCCAATCTCCCAGTCGAAAAGGGGATTCAATATTGATTGCTATCCCCGAAAGGATATCAGCCACATTCATTTTAACTGCCAGACCGATCATCATGGCAAAAATGCCGCCTGTTGCCAGTAAGCGAGAAATTTCTTGTTCAAATACAAAGGCAACGATGCCCAATCCAGCAACAGCATAAATTAGAAAACTCACAAAACGCGGCACAATATTCGCCACATGAAGTTTATCTTTTTGAGTCATAGACATGAACACAAATCGTTGCATAAACAGATTCAGACAAAATGCTGGAACAAGCCACCACATGATATCAAAACCCATTTGCAGCCATTGCAATTGGTAACCTGTTAAACGAGAAACCAGGCCATACATAAGCACCGATTCACCAGACATCACAAACAAAAATGCGCAAATTGTTATGACCCCCCACATGGCCCTTGGCCATTGAACAATAAAAACTGACATGAAAAGCAAAACTGATGAAATCCAGCATGTTCTAAATGCGAAATACCCTGAAAATAAACCGCGAAACGAAAATTGACTGCCTTGAAATGAAATACTGTGATTGAACCTTGAAAATCCCATTTTGCCACCAAATGCATGCAGATATTCTGGTTTGCCCAGGGTGGTTTTCATTTCGATATCTTGAAATACATACGAACCTGTCATCATCCAACCGCTTAATGGATCAATAATTGTCTCTTTTTGAAGTATGACTTCAGATCGTTTATCCTGAATATAAATTAATTGCGAGACAGGTAAGAATTTATGCTGAAATTGTATGCCTGCCTGATGTTGATCAAACAAATACGTGCCTGGAAATTGATCCAGATAAAAAAGCCCCTGGCCTTCATAACAGGCCCAAATCTCGTTATCCAGTTTTCTTTCTTGTTTGGGGGTCAAGATAAAATCATTTTGAGCGGCGTTTAAGAATTTCAGTTGTTCAGGATGACAACTTTCAGTTGCATAATGAAAGTAGATTTCAAAATCCAGCGTAGCTGTTGCCTGATTGATATCAATATTTCTGATTCGTTTAATGTTAACGTTTGTGTATACGATGTTGGCAGTGATTTGGTCTCCATTTTTATTGATATCATTTGCAATTTGTTTTCTTTGTAAAGATTCAGGAATGAATTGAATCATTGCAGGAATAATATCTTCTTGATAATATTTTCCCATCGTCAGCGGGCGCGTGATATCGCAATTATCATCAAAGTAAATCCATCCAGTCACACCATCAATGGCTTTTCCTGGATGATTGACTTGCGACAACATCACCCCCAATCGTTTTCGAGCATCAGAAACAGGTAACAACCGATCCTCGAAATCAGTGTTATGAATCATTTTGACAAGAACCTGAGCGGCATCATAGGCATATGCTGCAATCCAGTCGGGCGCTTTATTATACATCTGTTTGTATGCGGTAAAAAAGTCATGGGCATTTTTATTTGCAGTCTCAAAAAAAAGCGGTGAAACAATATAGATATCTTCTGTATTAAACTCGGGATTATTTTGTTCAAGTGCTGCCAGTTTATGAATAAAACGTTTTGTAAAAAACATATCAGGCAAAAACAAAGGATTTTGGCATTTTTCTTTTCGTAATAATTGCATCATATCAAGACCTGTTTCCAATTCTGATGCCATAACGATAGGTATTGTCGCGTTTGTTCCAACGACAGATTTTACTGATGTTATCGCTGATGCTTTGATTTCATAGACCAGCAATTTTCTGTCTTTGGAATGAAAGGTTTCTTTTAATTGTGTGACAATATCCCTTGCATATTCACTCTTATCATATAGCAATACAATTTGATCATGTTTGTAAATCTTTTGAATATAGTTCGACAAATACTGACTTTGGAAACGATTATTAAAAATGGTTCTAAAATACCAGGGATTTTTTTGATTTAGATGTGTATGCGTTGCCAAAGGCGTAATCGCAGGCATTTGATTTGCGTGGTACACAGGGCTGGCAGCTAGCGAGCATTTACTGGTATTATGACCAATAACTGCCAATGCATTTGATTGAATAATTTTTTCAGCCATTTGATTCGCATATTTGGGATTGTTCTGATCATCATATTGATCAAGAATAATTTTTTTTGTATCGGCCTGTTGATTATAGTTTTGGATACATAGATTGACCCCATTATAGAATGCTTGCCCATCAAGATGATCCGGACCGCTGAATGCAGAAACCACTGCAATATGAATTGTTTCCCGAGATTTATACATATATATGCTATACACACAAATGCATAAAAAAAGGACTATAAGAATGTATTTAAATGTTTTGTTCATAGAATTGAATATTAACTTGATCTAAAAAGATTGTCAAAATTTATTTTGTTGGAAAATCTGGGGTCACATCTTGATTATTGCACTTAATTTCTTAGGAATGCTCTGAAAATAACATACCCATTTTTCTTGATCGTCCAAAAAAATAAGGTCGTGTAGAGACGTAGCATGCTACGTCTCTACAGTACA
>Ga0272440_1003128_pt1 | contig 12505 bp, 7 predicted proteins | sample SSMMMBAug17_FD_192440 | JGI IMG/M metagenome (GOLD analysis project Ga0272440, IMG submission 192440) | Marine sediment archaeal communities from Little Sippewissett salt marsh, Falmouth, MA, United States - SSM-MMB-Aug17 | ecosystem: Environmental > Aquatic > Marine > Wetlands > Sediment ...
ATAAGATTTTTTAAAAGCTCTGTGGTTTTCAATAGAAAAAAATTATTCCGATAAAAAAAATAAAAGCCTAACTTTTACGCTGTCTATATGATAAAATCGGAATAATATCTAAATCGGAATAATTGAATTTATTCCGATGTCGGAATATATACAATCTAATGTTATAAAATTATTCTTTGATATTAGCTCTACTTGTCGGATGATCGAATTCCAAATCAAAACGTGATTTATTTTTATCTTTTGGTTCAATTGTTTGGATACATGGTTAGCAATTCTTTCAGAACCTAAATTTATACTTAATTCAACAGTATTTCTATTCTCTATAAGTGCTTTGATTATTAACTTAAAAGGTAAGCATATAAAGCGATCCTTAAAAGGATTTGGGATTTTGTTAATGAAAAGATCTGGGCCATTTGCAGAACTGAGATCTCTCCTACTCCAAACAGATCCACAGCTTAAACTTGGAAATTCATTTTCATCTAAATCTATCCAATTACCAGAAACCAGCGTTAAAAAAGCATTTAGTATTTCAGGGTTTTCCACTGTATCGCAATAAAGGTAAAAATTTTTAGGTGAATTTGATAAATCATAATTTGATAGTTCAAAAAATTTTTCACCAGTCTTTATCTTTAAAATGATCATTCTCCCATTACTGAACACTTCCACTTCATTCTCTTTGGCAGGAATAATGGTAAATTCTCTCTGATATATTGATCCAATCGTTATTTTGTCATCATGCTTAGAGCATGGATGTCTTGAATTGCTTAATGTGTGGAACTCTGAACTGGAATTATTAAATGTTTTTTTTCCAGTTCCATCAATACACTCATTGAATGTTTCTGCAATTAAAGACTCAAATGAGATATGACATTTAAAAAGTAAGTCGTAATAAAAACATGAAGTGTCATCCTTTTCTTCAATTTTATTACTAATTATTGACTTTAATCTATTTTTACTCATAAACAATCCTCTCTATTGGTCAATATCAACTTTACCAATAATTTTTGTATCTGCGTTTATTGTAAGGCCATCTTTTGCTGACAAAATAATTTCTCCATTCTCAATACTTAGTTCAGCATAAGTTGAACCATCTTTTTCTATTACCAATGTAAATTTACTGTTTTGATCTGAATCTTTTAAATACATCCTAACCCCAGATGGTGTTGATAATAAGATTATATCTTTCTCAATATTTTCAACTACCTGTGGAGGTAATGTGTTCTTTTTATAGATAGAACCTAATACAATGGGCAAAGAAGATTCTGAATTTATCAAAACATAAACAAATTCAAAGGGTTTTGGTATAGTAAATTGTCCATCAAATGAATTCAATGTTTTACACCATATACCACTTAACGTATTTCCCTGTTCTGTATGGAATGGAAAATGAATTTTTACTCTTCCAATTCTAACAGGGTCATTGACATCAACAACTTGCCCCAATAATAAATGGGTATACTTTTGTTGTCTTTTTATGAAATCAGTTGGTATTATTTTTCCGGTAACAATTCTACATTCAATTTCATTTACCAATTGATTATTATGATTTGCAGGGTCAAACGATAAAACCCTTGAACATACAATCATCAATTCATCTTTTAATGAGTGCTGAGATATTTTTATACCATCACCAACAGATATTTTATGATCACTGGTTTTTATGTTAATTTTGATAATCGCTGATAAACTAGACGCAGTATTTCGATTGACAGTAAATTGTCTGTTTTCAATGCATTCAGAAAAAAGCTGATGCCCAGTTTCACTGCTCACTTTTATTTTATTGTATATAGCTGATATTATTTTACTATTTTGGTCATAAATTTTTCCAGTAGTTGGCTCGTTTTTTTTCCCACTTCCTGTATCCCATGATCTAAGTTCAGAATGAGGATTTTCAATGCATGATTCAATTGTATAAGAAATAATATTTTCCTTTGGTATTTCAACTTGTTTGTTTGGAGTACCATCAGAAATCGATATATTACCAGAAGCTGCACTGATATGTAGCGCTTTATCCTCTTTACCAACTATCCTAATTAAAAAATTTAGTTTTGATTCATCATTTTGTAATATAAAATAACTTTTCGATTCCAGTAAGTCTGTCCGAAAAACATTTAATTCTTTGAATAAGGGGGCGAGCAAATCCTTATTGGATTTTTGGATCTCTCCAAGTCCATAGAAAATAGTTTGCTTAGTAAGATCATAATCTTTGCTTTTAGAGAAGGCTTTTAAATAAAGCAAAGATGTTGCTTGATCATATCGTATTCTATGTACATACCCAAAAAAAACAATAACTTGATTTATAATCCATTTTATCTCGGCTTTTGTATGTTCCAAAATATCAAATTCATAATCTTCAACAATATTTTCAACTTCAAGTTGTGGATTTTTACTATATGATTCAGAGAGTCGCACATATTTAGGATTAATAGGCTTTCCATTAATTTCAATCTCAAAGGTGTTCAATGTCGTCCTCCATTTTTGATCTTAATCGAATTATTCTCTTTTGATTAAATTAACTGAAGCCGTCAAAGACCTTTAATTGTGACGACTTCAGTTCTATATGAATATCAATAATTAGTGGAGTTTTAATTCAACTGAATCATTTTTTGCCAGAGATGTCATTTTAAGCTGAAAAGTTCTTAGACGTATCTTTTCTTGAAATGTTGGATTTAAATTTAAATTCCAGTACAAACTCCATTCATCAATCAATATACGTTTTAAATCGATTTTGTGAGTTGCAATGGTTGAATTACCAGATTGTCGGTCAAATATCACCTCAGCTGTCGGCCAGTGTGCTTCTGACTGATTTTTGTTGTCCCATACTCTACTGTGAGCCAGAAGTGAAAGAAAAATCAGTTCGCCTGCTTCAGTTGTAGTTTTAGTGTCTTTATCTTCTTTTTTTTCAGGAAGAATATCTCTTTGAAGTACAAAAGTGATATCATCTGGCTTCTTCAGAGTTACAAAGCCATTATGGTCAATAGCAATTATTGGCCCTTCAGCTACAAGATTTTCACCAGAGAAACCATTACATTTAAATGATTTGTTACTATCATTAAAATTTATTTTTGGCATAATATATTCCTTTCATTTATACTGTTTATCAACTACCTTTTGAGATTAATGGAGCTATGTTGACGTCATCTGATAATGCTGCGTTGGTTGAGCCGATTATATAGTTTAGCTCATAGGCAAGCATAGTAATTGTCTGTGTTGGATTACTGTTATTTGAGTCAATCATAGAAAAGCTTGTTATTTGAGTTCGAGGGAGAAGAAATCTCCCCAGATTTGATCCATCTTGTCTATTCAGCCAGACTTCACATGGAAATATTTTTTTTGTACCTCTATTGTTTTCACCAGCAATCAGTTGAAGAGCAAGTAAATCTTCCGGTGTACCATGCCCTGCATTTCGGACAAATGATAATTCAGCAGCGCAAAGTGTGGTTGAATCTTTAGCGGATATAAGCTTAACATTAATTCTAAAAGATTCAATTTCGTTAAGCTCAATACCTTCTCCAGTGGCTTTGAAAACACCTTCTTCATCAGGCTCAAATGTTCCATTAATACAAATTTTGGGTTTCATATAACCTCCATATAATTAAAGTTTTAAATTTAAAAAATGAATCGCGAAATATTATGATTTCGACCTAATTATTATCTAGTGACGAAATAAAAACAGAAAAAAGTCTATGATTTTAATTTTTTTTTGTCTTGGAAGGAAAAAAAAGTGCCCAAAAGAGTTATTTCATTTTGGACACTTTTTTACTTAAAGGTTCAAATTATTTGATTTTAACTTTGAAAAGTTCTGTGACTTCGTTAAAATCAACATTCACTTCATGATATTGGTAAGGAGTACCATCTTCTTCATTCATAACTTGGCTTACACTTTGATCAATGTATGCTCTGCTAAAAGGTTTAGAGTTTTTATCTCTACTACTATAAGAAGCAAGTTTCAAATTCAGCTCCATGGCAACTCTTTGACATTCAGCGTAGCTATTTGAAACCCCGGATTCAGATTTCATGTGATGAGTAATCAGCTTATCCAAAAAATTTTTACACAAAGTTAATGTCAATGGGTATTTTCTCTTTGAATAAAGCGTACACATGCTGTTAAAATGAATCACTATAGAATCTGCCCGCTTATTACTTGAGGTATCTATAAAAATGATGTTAATATTTTTTAGAACACTATTGCAATTGACAAGCGACGGGCAAGAAAGACCTACCATATATTCTTTAAACAGTTGATCGTTTTGAGGATTACTCACTGAATCTGCCATACATCTCTCTTTATCAACCTTTATGTTGTTGTATAATTTCCCTGCAAGTGGTGCAGCAGGAAATATCAGAGGTGAGCTGTTTTCGAACTTTGTGGGCCAGCGAATAATCGGAGCATTTGCAACAGCAACCATACTCTTAAAATTTTCTTTTTCATCTGTAAAGTATTCTCTTAACTCAACAGGATCAACTGATGGATCAAAAGGTTTATCGGGGCCAACATACTTGGGATCTACGTTAATAATACAGATCGACTTTGACCTTTCGGCAATAGTAGCCCAACGTCTAATCTCCTTTTTCCCTTGAAAGTTTTCAAGCAAAACAATTATTGTTGGCAAATCTTGTAATATATTAACATCCTCTAAAGATTTCAATGTAATGGGTAATTTATTACCATTAATATCAACTGATGCATCAATTGGTCGCAAATTTCCCAATTCTGAAATTTTGGGGAGATCTATATAAGCCTCCTCATCAAACAGTTTTGTTCCTGAGCCTGCCACAGGTGAACAGTTAATAAAAAAAACAGAATCAGCATTTCCATCAGCCATACTTTCACAAAAGAAAGCATAAAAACTCATAATTCTCTGCTCAAAGAATGTGTAATAAGTAAAAAATATAGCCATGTTTTGTTTGAAATTCTTTGAATAGAGCTTTATTTCTTTTGTTAAAGAGTCGATTATATCTTTTGCTGATGAATTTTCGTCTAACGCATACTTTTTTATGAATTCTAAGCGTGCCTTGATTGCTCTTTGAAAAATAAGCAATTCCTGTTTTAGCTTCTTTTTCAGCTCTACAGTATGTATATCATCTTCACCCTGCAAAAAGAATTTCTCTTGTATTTTCTGGATTCGAGTTTTAATTGCTCTTTCGCTCATTTCAGAAAATTTTTTTATCACAGGTTTTGAAGGAAGCGATTCTGTCTCCTGAGTTGTTAATGCAAATTCTACATCTTTAGCAAAAACAAGTTTAGCATCTTTTTGTGAAGTTGAAGTATCTGCATCTACGATATCACCAACTATAATTGAATCATCATTTTTTTTATAAGACAGAGAGTTTGTCTTTTGTTCAATTTCATTGATGTTATTCGTTACAATCTCAACAGCTTTTTCCAGCCTTTTCTTATAGTTCTCGTTTATAGATGTTAAATTTTCAGTATGCATTTGTTCCAATGACACAATTGAGGTTCGATCATATAATAAGATATTTAACCCTTCATTGGCATTACCAACAGGTTGCATTTCCATTGCAACATTGTTGTGTTTTATTCTTTCCAAAAACTGTGGCGTGGTTTTGCTTGGTACTTCTTTTTTTGCTTTCTTATCATACCTCATAGCATCCACATCATAAAAGGTTATTCTATTTTGGACTTCCTTTTCATCTACAGTTTTAAAGGTAAGCAGTGCTTCTGGTTTAGTTTCGCAAATTAACTCAGGAAATCCATCTATCCTGACAATTTCTGTGGTTGGTTTACCCTGAGGATTTTTTTTACCCGGAATTCGTACAACCACTAATATGTTTCCATTATCTAATTTCACTATTTGATAATGAACATTGCTCTCTTTAGGGCCTTCGATTAAAACATCAGCCATAAAAATCTCCTTTCTTTTTCTTGAATATTTCTTTGTTAATATTAAACCTGAAAATCAGGTTTTGTTTTGCTCTTATTATTTCTGTAATCCAAAATTGATTATTATATATTTTTTAATTACTGAATGTGTTATATAAATGTTTTATTTATCCCCATTTATTTGGGCAGCCTTTTAAATTTTCGAATATAATAAAGTGATGTATCTGATGTAATAAAGACGAGATAATTCTGGAAAAAAGTCTTACAATTGAAAAAAATTTTTAAATAAAAAAAAAGACTCAAAATACATAGAATGTCGTCTATAATGAATAATTGCTGATTAGATATTTTTTTTTGCTTTTTTGTCTTAGGTGGGTGAACGATAACTAAATAATATTTTAATATATTTTCCCATCATTTTTCAGACAATCTATTTAGGAAGAGATGTTTAAGGCTATAATTTTCAATAGAGAACTACCAAATTATCAGAGGCTAACATGAAAAAATACCTTATAAAATTTTTAATGCTTTTAATGATAATATACTTTCATAACGTAAGTAGCAGTTATGCACAGAACTATATTAATAGTATTGAACAGTTTGGTAACAAGCCTAATGAACTAATGGAAAATTTTTACGACCCAAAATCTCACAATCCCCAAATTGAAAGACCAGAAAAAACAGATGAGTCATTAATAGACGTTACTTCTGCGATAAAATTTAAGGTAAAACGCTTTATATATAATGGTAATATAACTTTTTCAGACACAGACCAAAAACTAAAAGATATAGAGGTAGAATATTTAAATAAAGATATAACTTTTGAAGATTTGCTAAAATTTCGAAAAGAGTTAACAGAGCTTTATATCAATGAAGGCTATATAAATTCAGGTGTTATTCTACCGAATCAAAAATTTAAAAATAATGGTGAGGTAATTTTTCAAGTTTTCAATGGGGAATTATCGGTAAATGAGCCATGTATTCAAAAATCTTTTAAAGCTGACAATGACGAATTATCGAAAAATAAGAAGTGCATTCATGAATCCAAATATTCGACCCCAATTAATCCAAATTATATCAAAAAACGTCTCGAATTGGGTGTGCAGAAACCACTAAATATTAAAAGACTTGAAAAACAATTTAAGCTTCTTATACAAAATCCATTAATTAGAAACGCTAAAGCAAAGCTGAAACCAACAGATAAATTAGGACGTGCTGTTTTGGATGTTCAAGTAATTGAAAATGATCGATGCCATTTCAATGTATTGATGAATAACCATCGTTCACCAAGTATTGGAGCTTATCGGTTGGAATTAAATGCAAGTAATATAAATGTTTTTGGATGGGGACATACACTATATCTTAAAGCTGGTGGAACAATGGGGGATCATTCCAAATCCGGAATGTCAGATTTTTCATTTTTTTACAATTACCTTTTAAATGAACGAGATTTATCTGTAACATTTCAATATTATCAAAGTAATGCACGTGTTATTGAGGAACCATTTAACTTAGTTGATATTACCAGCCAATCCAGACTTTATGAAATTGGACTAATCAGGCCATTTTATTTTTTGCATCCTTTTATTAGAGATATACTTTTAGATGATGACAATACTTCAATATCTTTTCAAATGGGGCTTAAATCTGAAAAAAAGGACAGTAAAACACAACTATTTGGCAAAGGATATTCTTTTAGCGAAGGACCAGAAAATGGAGTGAGTAGAATTTTTGCATTCAATTTTTCACAAAGCTTGTTAGTGAGAAGTCAGCGTTTTGTATTTGCATTAAATTCTTGTGTTAAATTGGGTATGGACGCTATGGGTGCAACGATAAATGAACAAGAAGATATTCCAGATGGTAATTTTTTTTCATACATAGCACAGATACAATGGGTTCAAAAATTTGATATTTTTAATTTAAAAAACATTAAGTTTATAATTCGAAGTGACTTTCAATATGCGAATGATAGCTTGTTATCTATGGAAAAATTTTCTTTAGGTGGGGCAACAACTGTTAGGGGATATCGTGAGAATCAATTTATTTGTGACAAAGCGATTACCTCTTCAATTGAACTTCGTTTCCCTATTTCATTTTCTAAGCTAAACACTGAAATAGCAACTTTTTTTGACTCTGGAAGAGGAAAGAATAATAACAAACCAGAAGAACTCTCAAAACTTTCAAGTGCAGGTATTGGTATTTTATGTAATTATAAAAAAATAAACAGTAAAATATACTGGGGAAAAGCATTTAGTTCAATTAATGAACAGAATAATGATAATATTGATAGACATGATCAATGGCATTTTCAAATAAACTATCACTATAATTATTAATAAGGATTTTATGAATATGAAACTTAAAATTGTTATGATTTCAGCATTTTTTTTCATTCTTATTTTTCGATTATCATCAATAGCAGAAGTTATTATGGATGGAACGTGCGGAATACAAGGGGAAATAAGTGGGCCTGAATACTTCATCAAAGATGAGTATGGCAAATTAGTTGGAACAAATTTATTTCATAGTTTTGAATTTTTCAATATTCATACAAACGAAAAAGCAATCTTTAGTGCTTCTCCTGATATTTCAATCCAGAATATTATCAGCCGTGTTACTGGCGGCAGTGTATCTTTAATTGATGGAACAATTCAATCAAATATTGATGGAGCTAATTTATATTTACTCAATCCTTCAGGTGTTATGTTTGGGCCTAATGCGTCTATAAATATTGATGGGTCATTTCATGTGAGTACAGCTGATTATTTAAAAATGGGTGGGCAAAAATTTTTTGCATCACCACAAATGAACATTAGTGAGTTTTCATCTTCTAATCCTACAGCTTTTGGTTTTTTAGATAATAAGAAAAAAGGTGATATTGTTATTAATGGAACTAACATTGAAATGTTAGAAGATAAAACATTATCCATAGTTGGAGGCGACATAGAAATTTTAAATGGTGGGGTTTTATCTGCACCAAAAGGTCGTATTAATATTGCAAGCATGGCTGTTGAAGGCATGGTTGGTATTAAAGAGGTCGGTGATGCACCTTTAGATTATGCAAATATAAAAAGCAACGAGAATTATGATAATACCAGTATAAACATTATTAACAGCCAAATTAATTCATCGGAAGGTTATATTGATATATCAACATCTGGACATATTAATGATATTTTAGACAATCAAATTAATGCAACAGATGTCAGCCTTTACAATTCAATAATTCAAATAACAAATGAAAAATCACACGGTGAAATCTATATTAGAGGAAATAATTGTTTTTTAGAAAATTCTATGATTTCGTATTTAGACCAAACAATAGAAAATAATAATAAAAGTATTGCTCTTAACTTTAAAGGAGGTATAGGCATAAGCAGCAATGGATCAATTATATGTTATGCTGGTGGTGAAGGGAAAGGACCAGACCTTATTATTGAATCAGAAACTCTTTTCTTTGCTAATGGAGGAAAACTATTAACACTTACTGAAGGGATTGCAGAAAGTGGAGATGTATCAATAAAAATTCAAGGCGATATGTTTATTGACGGTTTTGACATTGACAATCCTATAAGTGATGAATACAAAGATGAAATAAGAAGTGGTATATACCATATAGCGCAAAATAATAGTTTGGTGGGAAGTACCCATATTTCAGCAAAGAATTTGTTCTTACAAAATTTTGGAACAATTAAATATATCCTTAAAAATGATGCAAAATCAGGAAAATTAAACATATATTCAGATTTTCTTACCATAAAAGATAATGCTGAAATTAATACTTCACTTATAGATAATGTTGTTGGGGGAAATATAAATATTGATAGCACCAATACAATCATCGATAATGGACAAATATTAAGTGATGTCAACAATTGGGCTACAGGGTCTGATATTTCAATTTTTTCAAACAGTTTAGAGCTATTGAATGGTGGGAGTATTAAATATTTTAAAAAAAATAGCGCAGAAGGTGGTAAAATAGATATTGTCATAGACGAAATGTTTTTGATAAATGGCTATTCAATTGTAGCCTCTCCTGAAATAACACACATGCCAAGTGGTATTCATTCAGTCAATTATGATAGTTCAAAATCTGATATTATTAATATCTCAACATCAAATTTAACATTGAGTGATGGTGGTGTAATTATAGGTAGCAGCTTTGCCGACATTAAAGGTTCAGATATCATAATTACTGCTAGTAATAGTGTAAACATTTTAGGAACAACTCCAGGACTTAGTAGTGGCATATATAATGGCAGTTATACGACAAAAAATGATTTTGGACTTATTAAAATTAGTACACCCATAATAAATTTATCAAATAAAGGGACTATTAGTGGTAAAGGTTCAAATATTGGACTGACTACAATTGATCTTGAAATTAAAGATGGTGCTAATATTGATAGCAGTCCAAGATCTGGTAAGCCTGGAAATGCTGGAAACATTATTATCAATTCGGAAAATATCACAATTCAAGGTTATTATGTTAATGAAGATAATTTAACAATTTCCAGTAATATTTCTACATGCTCTGACGGCGAAGATAATTCTGGTAACATTAGTATTTATTCAAAAAGTTTAAAGATTCTTAATAAAGGAAAGATAAAAACAGATACATATGGAACAGGTGAAGGAGGTGACATTCATATTGAATCATCATACATTGAATTAAATAAGTGTGGAAGGTTAAGTTCAGATACCTATAATGATGGAAATGGCGGTAATATTGTATTAAAAGTTGATAAATTAAATGTTCTAAGTAGTTCATCAATAAGTACATCTGTTATTGGTGAAGAAAAATTATGGAAAAGCTTGATGGAAAACATTAGAGAAAAATTTGGATATGAGATAACTTCAGGACATCCTGGAGAGGGGCGTGGCACTGGTGGAAATATTGATATTATAGCGAGCAATTCAATTGTTTTATCAGGAATAGATAATTCTATTAGTACAAGTACTAGTGGAAGAAACACTTCAGGAAAAGGAAATGGTGGTAACATTAAAATTACTTCACCAATTCTTGTTATTTCAGATGCAAGTTGGATTAATTCTGGTACATATATGGATTCTTCTGGTAAATATATGAATAATGGAAACGCAGGAAATATCCAGCTAGATATTGATCGTCACCTTTCACTAATCAGAGGTGGACAGATCTGTGCAACAACATCCAGTGAAGGAATAGGTGGCAGTATTAAAATAAATTCAAAAAACTTGTCAATTTCTGGTAAATATAACGATAGCAAAACTCTAAGTGCTATACAAAATCGTTCATTAGAATCAGGTGATGCTGGAAATACTACTATTAATATATCTAATTTGAAAATTTCAAATGGTGGGCGAATTACATCAGATAGTGAAAAGAATGGGATTGCCGGAAAAATTGATATTAATGCAACTAATAAGCTAGAACTTTTTTCTGATAGCTCTATATCAACTAAGACGGAAAAATCAGATGGCGGAGATATTAATATCAATCTTGGAAATCTTTTACATATGAGTGAAAGCTCTATTAATACATCAGTAAAAGACAATATTGGCGATGGTGGAAATATAAGTATTGATAATCCTAAATTTATTGTTTTAGATAGCAGTTATATTATAGCAAATACATATGAAGGAAGAGGTGGCAATATTTCGATACAATCTGATAATTATTTTCAATTTCCTGACAGTCTTGTTAATGCATCCTCAAAAAAAGGAATTTCTGGTGAAGTTAATATTCAATCATCTGTTAAAGATATCAGCAGCGGCCTGACTTTATTACCAGAATCATTTTTTGATGCCACTCCATTAATAAAAGAAAGCTGCTCTGCAAAAGTTCATGAAAATGAAAATAGCTTTTTAATTGGTTCAAGAGAATCTTTTCCGGCATTAGCTTATGGCTATTTATTTGATAAGAGTTGCGATGAAAATATAGATGAATGCAAAGTGACTATCAATCTTTTAAATGAAACTATTGATGATTCAAAAAAAATAAAAGATAGCAAAACTTTATCTTTTGCACATGGAATCTTAGGCAACATTTATAAAAAGCTGGGGAAAATTGATGAAGCAATAACTGAGACACGAAGAGCAATATTTTGGTCACAAAAAATTTATTCACCAGAGATCGAATTCTTTTGGCAAGCCCAACTCGGAAGAATATGGAAAAAAAATAATAAAGAAAAAGCGATAATGTCATATAAAAATGCACTTTCTTTGTTAGGGGATACTCTCCAAAATAATAAGTTTAACACCAATGAAATATTAAAACCGTTTAACACCAGATATGAAATCATTAATTATGAAACAAAGAGTCAAAATCAAAATGACGATTTTTTTAGTAAATATGTAAAACCGGTTTATTATGAAATTTTTGAGATACTATTAAATAAATCACAATCACTATTTAATAAATCACATTTTAAAGAAGCCTCAAAAATACGTGAAGAAGCCTTAGAAACACTTGAATTATTAAAAAATTTCGAAATGCAAGAGTTTTTTAAAGATGAATGTGCTATTAAAAGTGTACCTATGCCATTAACGCAATTACAGGAAAAAACAGCTTTAATTCAATTATTCCGATTTAGATATTATTCCGATTTTATCATATAGACAGCGTAAAAGTTAGGCTTTTATTTTTTTTATCGGAATAATTTTTTTCTATTGAAAACC
>Ga0272440_1003129_pt1 | contig 12502 bp, 10 predicted proteins | sample SSMMMBAug17_FD_192440 | JGI IMG/M metagenome (GOLD analysis project Ga0272440, IMG submission 192440) | Marine sediment archaeal communities from Little Sippewissett salt marsh, Falmouth, MA, United States - SSM-MMB-Aug17 | ecosystem: Environmental > Aquatic > Marine > Wetlands > Sediment ...
TTTTTATCACTTTCTCGATTGAAAAGCAACACATGTGTTCGGAGTCATTTTTCAGTTGAACCCTTTGATGAAATTTCTTGACATACACACTGATTATATATAAATTTTAAAATTCGACGAAAAAACTTGAGCATTGGTTATTAAAAATGAATAATTTTTGTATCTTCTTTTAAGTTCAGGTAAGGTTGGCGTCTCAAATCTTTAGATTTGGGAGTCAAAATACACAAAGAACTAACGCCCAAATCTAAAGATTTGGGACGCCAGCGCCTGGTTACCCCGAAATTTAATGAAGATACTATTTTTTTTATCCGGAGGTATAATATGACAAATAAAATGGATAAGAGCCAGATGCCTTTTTTACCCTGGCCCTTTTTGGCACTGGGCATCGCAGGTGTAATTATTTTTATTTTATTGTTACCTTTATTTATCGGTGCCTTTGCATTGATCGGCCTTTTTTCAGGTTACCTGGTTTGGCGAGTCAATAAGTTTTTCAGGCACATCGAAGCAAATCATATGTGGAAAAGTGAAAACGAACGTCAAGAGTTTGGAGATCGGCCAATTATTGATATTACGCCTTCCATTGTGGAAAAAAAATGATGGATAGATATTCAGATTTAAGTGCATGAACAAGCATCGGCATACAAATCAGACAATCAATTTTATGGAGTCACGCAATGCCACGACAGGCAAGATTGGACATTCCAAACGTAATTTATCATATATTTGCCAAAGCAAAGGACCAAAAAAATCTATTTGATTGTCAGGAAGATTATCACCATTTTATCAGTTTGTTGAAAGGATTGATTTCAAAAAATAATATCCGATGCTATGCCTGGTCATTGACACCAGATCATTTTTATTTGATCATTCATCCCCAAAAAGCCATTTTGAAATCCACAATGCGAAAGCTATTAACTGCCTATGTTGCTGGATACAAACAACGTCATAAATCTGATGGAAAACTATTTCATGGTCGTTATCAATCAATTATTTGTGAAAAAGAGCCCTATCTGGCGCCTTTAATTTGTGCAACTCATCTAAAGCCCATCGAAAAAGGCATATGTAATAATATTGATGACCTGAACGACTATCCCTGGTCGGGCCATTTATCCCTGTTAAACATAGCGAGCCCTGACTATGAAATAGACAAGTTGGGTGCACATGATGCCGTTTCACAGTTTTCAAATATAGATATTTCGTTTGCAAGATCGCTTTATCTGCAAAAGTTGGAATCAATGCATGCATCAAACGATTTTAATTATGATGGCGGCGGCTGGATGAGAAGCACAGGCAGTAATAGAAAAGATGTCTGGCATACCACTGATGAAGAAATTGCTCAATATGACTCCCGTGTCTTGGGATCACCCGAATTTGTCAGATTTGTTCTTGACACTGCATCAGCAATAGAAAATCAAAAACCATCAAAATATATTTCGATTCACCAATTGATTGATACTGTTTCAAAACATTACCAGATATCAACCGACCGGTTATTTCAGAAATGCCAGAAAAAAGACGTATCTCAAGCCAGATGTGTGATCTGCCATATTGAAATCGATCATTTAAAACGATCTGGGGCGCTTGTTGGAAAAATGATGAAAATTCAACCTTTTAGCGCCATTCGTTGCGCGCAGAGGGGACAAAAAATCTATGCCTCTGATACATCCTTGCAAAAATTGATTGGTTTTCCCGTTCTTGCGTGATACTTTTATTTTTAGTGATTTTGTGTTAAGGAATGATCTTATAATACTTATAAGTAAGTTCCCCATTTTGGCTGGAGTCCCAAATCTTTAGATTTGGGAGTTACACGCTTTTCCTCCCAAATCTAAAGATTTGGGACTCCAATAAATGGGAAACTTATTTTTCGAGTATTCCTAAGAAAACCAGGAATAATTCTAAAGATTTGGGACTCCAGCCAAAATGAGAATCCTACTTTTCGAGTATTCCTAAATAATTTAACCAGGATAGTCATTATGATTCTATTAATTGATAACTATGATTCATTTACATACAATATAGCCTATGCCTTAGGCACATTGGGCCAGGAACTGCGTGTGTTTCGTTCTGATGTCATTTCACCGGATGACATCTTTGAAATGTCCCCTCATGCAATAATTATCTCCCCTGGTCCAGGTCGGCCAGAGAATTCTGGTATTAGCTGTGAAGCCATAGAACATTTTGCGGGCAAAATACCAATCATGGGGGTTTGTCTTGGGCATCAATGTATTGGCCAGGTTTTTGGTGGCAACGTTATTCAGGCGGAAATACCAGTGCATGGGAAAACATCAACAATTCACCATGATGGCAAAACTATTTTTAAAGATATTCCTAATGCGTTTACAGCAACACGTTATCATTCATTGATTATAGAGAAATCAAGCCTTCCATCAAAATTATACATATCCGCCCAGACCGAAAGCGGCATGATTATGGGCGTAAGAAATGAATCATTAATGGTTGAAGGTGTTCAGTTTCATCCTGAATCTATTGCCACAACATATGGCACACAATTGTTTAAAAACTTTATCGATTATTATCTGACATCAGAAAGGAACAACATATGACTGTCATAAATGGTTCATTCGCACCACCGGGTGATAAATCTATTTCTCATCGTCTTGCATTGATGGCAATACTGGCTTCCGGTCAATGTGAGGTGTCCAATTGTTTACCTGGTGAGGATGTCCAATCCAGCCTAAAAGCACTGAAAACACTGGGCGGAGAATTTGAAACCTCTGATTTTATTCATGTGAAAATTACCGGTCTTGGTGGCCAAACTGTGGATAACGCTCAAATTGACTGCGGCAATTCAGGAACAACAATGAGATTAATAACCGGCATACTGGCTGGGTGCCCGGGTAAATTTATTCTTGATGGGGATGATTCACTTCGTAAACGTCCTATGGAGCGAATTGCCATACCTTTACGAAAAATGTCCGGTCATGTGGAAACACAAGATGGTCGATGTCCCATTACAATTAATGGACAATCCTTAAACGGAATAACTTATGATTTACCTGTTGCCAGTGCACAATTGAAAAGTGCGGTTTTATTGGCCGGCATGAAGGCCTCTGGACAAACACGAGTTGTTGAAAAAACTATCAGTCGGGATCATACAGAAAGAATGCTAAGGCAGATGGGCGCCAAAATTGTCCAAGAAAATCAGATCTGGATTGTTGAAAAAAGCGAACTGATACTTCCGAGTAAATTTTATGTTCCTGGGGATCCATCATCAGCAGCTTTCTTTCTTTGTGCAGCCGCAATAGTAAAGGGTAGCCAGGTTGTATCCAGGGATACTTTATTAAATCCCACACGCACAGGTTTTATTGATGTATTAAAGCGAATGAATATCCACATTAGAATTGACCAAAAAAATGATCAACCTGAACCAGTGGGTGATATTCAGGTGGATTATTCATCAAATATAATGTCAACAGAAATAAACGAACACGAAATCCCATTATTGGTTGATGAAGTTCCCATTTTAAGTTTAGTGGCAACACAGGCAAAAGGCAAAACAGTATTCAAGGGCGTTGAGGAACTTCGAATTAAGGAAACAGATCGGTTAGAAGCGATTTCAACCCAATTGAACAAAATGGGGGCGCAGATTGAGGCAGGAAAAGATACGCTGACCATTTTTGGGCCAACGCCTTTAAAACCTGTTTCTAATTTAGAATCATTTGGAGACCATCGAATTGCCATGACACTCAGGTTGGCAAGTCTCTTAACAGGAAGCGAATCAAGAATTGTGCATGAAGATTGTGTTGCAATTTCATATCCCGACTTTCATAAAACCTTAGAATGCTTAAAAAGATCTTAATAAATAAATATGAAAATATACACCAAAAATGGAGATACGGGTTTAACAGACCTTATTGGCGCACAAAAGATATCCAAAAATCACGAAAGATTACATGCATATGGGACTGTTGATGAACTCAATGCAATCATTGGGGGCATACTGTTGCATATTCCTGACAATGAAACGCTTATTGCCAATGAAATTCATATGATCCAGAATGATCTCTTTGATATAGGTTCATGTCTGGCAAGAGTCGATCAACGTAAGGTTTCCTTGCCACTGAACCAACGTGTGATTCAAATTGAACAGGCTATCGATCAAATGACGCAACCACTTCCGCAGCTCAAAGGTTTTATATTACCATCAGGACATACAGGTACGGTTTTTTCTCATATGGCCAGAACCGTATGTCGTCGGGCTGAAAGACAGGTAGTTGGCTTTATTGAACAACTTGAACCTGACTTAAGATCGGATAACTATTATATCGTGCAAAAGTATTTGAATCGATTGTCGGATTTTCTTTTTACATTGGCGCGATATATAAATTATCGCAGTGGCGTTGTCGAAGTTTTTGCAACTTGAGCAGGTTTGAGTTCACAAACTGAAGACAATTGGTTTCAAAAAGAATTTATCGTTATCTTGACATATTGGTATTATTCGTGCAAATCAAACTAAGGAATGCTCGAAAAATAAGTTCCTCATTTATTGGAGTCCCAAATCTTCAGATTTGGGAGGCAAAGCGTATGACTCCCAAATCTAAAGATTTGGGACTCCACCCAAAATGGGGAACTTATAATAAGAGCATTCCTTAACAATTTCAAAAGATTCATATATATGGCGTATGTTCTCAAAGAAAATCCCTCAAAAACAATGTGCTGGATCGCACAAACACAACATGATAATAAAGATGAAAACACAAAAATTATTGCATGGTCTATCCTAAGATGGTATTCATCTGATATTCGTTGCCCCGGAATGTCTGATCAGGCAAGTAGAACATGTCTGTCTTGTCCGACTTTTTTCAAATATTGAGCACAAAAAATGCACAGGCATCTTCTTTAAATTTCGGGCTAAGGTTGGAGACCCAAATCTTTAGTATGTCACCAAAGTTGAGTTTGACTCTGGGAGAATGTTTGAACGCATTCGAAATTTATTGTAAGAAATAAAACTTATCTAAGTTACGAATTACTAGGAGCCATGATGGTAACGACAAATGAAAAAAAAGGACAATTGTTAATCGTTGATGATGAACCTGATGTTGTAAAAACCCTCGAACGTTTGTTTCGAAAAAAGTATGATGTTTACACAGCTACCAGTGCAAAAGAAGCTGAAAAAATAATTAAAAACAATAATATTCAGGTCATTATTTCAGATCAACGTATGCCAGGTGTAACAGGAACCGAATTCTTTAAAAGCATCAAAAGAGATAAACCCGATATTGTTCGAATGATATTAACAGGCTATGCAGACATTAAGGCTGTTATTGACGCGATCAATTTGGGGAATGTATTTCGGTATATGGCAAAACCCTGGGACCCAACTCATATGATTTCCACTGTTCGCGATGCCTTTGACTATCACCGCTTAATTACTTCTAATCGAAAATTACTGCAAGAACTTAAAGAGGCAAATGAAAAACTTGAAGAGAAAGTGGAAAAACGAACTGAACAATTAAACCATATGGTAACTGAACTGCGTAGTGCAAAAGAATCGGCTGAAAAAGCCAGCAAGGCAAAAAGCGAATTCCTGGCCAATATGAGCCACGAAATTCGAACCCCCATGAATGGTATTATTGGAATGTCTGAATTGCTTGAAAGTACCCGACAAACTGAAGAACAACGTGAATACAGCAGGACCATTCGCCAAAGTGGAAATACCCTTTTAGCAATTATTAACGATATTTTGGATTTTTCAAAGATTGAAGCTGGACGATTTGAGCTTGAAAGCATTGATTTTGATTTACATGATACGGTCGAAGAAGTTTGTGATGTTATTGCACTGATCGCGCATGAAAAAGGAATTGAGTTAATTTTTCATATTGACCAAAATGTTTTTGGAAAACTGATCGGAGATCCGGTTCGCCTGCGACAGGTATTGATGAATCTGGTGAATAATGCCATTAAGTTTACTGAAAAAGGACATGTACTCATAGAGATTATACCTGTATTTGAGAGTAACAGTCAGATGACAGTCAAATTTTCAGTCAAAGATACTGGCATTGGAATAAAAGCGGATCATCTGAATAAATTGTTCAAACCTTTTTCTCAATCTGATGCATCCATTACGAGAAAATTCGGTGGGACTGGTCTGGGCTTGACAATTTGTAGACTTTTCGTAGAAATGATGAATGGTGAAATTGGTGTCATCAGTGAGTATGAAAAAGGTTCTGAATTCTGGTTTACAGTACCCTTTAGCAAACAGGCAAAACAACACTCCGAACGTTACATTTTACCTGATCATATTAGAGTACCCAGAATTCTTATTGTTGGTGATCACCCAATGAATTGCAATATTATCAGCAGCTACATGGATGAATGGCGGTTTCCCAAGACTTGTACATCAAGTGCTGAGACTGTTATTGAAATAATGAAAGTTGCTTATGAAAATAATGATCCTTATCAAATCATTTTGATTGATCAAAATATGTCTCAAATGGATGGTGTTACATTAGGTGTTCAAATCAAATCCGAACCTCATATTTCAAAAGCAGACTTAATTCTTCTCACAATAATGGAAAAGTCCATTAATTCAGAGGATTTAAAAAACATGGGTTTTTCCGCCTTTCTTTCAAAGCCAGTTAGCCGCCACCGTCTGTATGATTGCATTTATAAACTTTTATGTTCAGATGAAGGCACTGAATGTGTTGAACCAAGAGAGAAGAAACTTGTGGAGTCAAATGATGAACGACAAAACTATAAACTGCTCCTTGTTGAGGATGTATTGATTAACCAAAAAGTAGCCACAGCAATGCTGGAGAGAATTGGTTATCCGACAGAAATTGCTGAAAATGGAAAAGTTGCTTTAGAAAAAATATTAACAAATCAGTACGATATGATTTTGATGGATGTTCACATGCCGATTATGGATGGTATTGATGCAACTCAAAGAATTCGAAATGGTGAAGCTGGTGAAAAAAATAAAGATATTCTCATTGTCGCAATGACAGCCTGTGCAATAAAAGAAGAAAAAGATCGGTTGTTAAGTAGCGGAATGAATGGCTATATTTCTAAACCCATTTCATCAAAAGAAGTTTGTAATGTACTGGATGGATATTTAATAAATCAATCTTCCTCAGATGAAATTCAATCTTCCACAGATGAAATTGTTTCTCAATCACCCAGTGATAAAAAAATCATTGACTGGGATTCAATGATAGATGAATACTATGGCGATAAGAAATTCTGCCAGGAAATTCTTCAAGCAACGCTTGAATCTATGTCACAAACATTTCGTAAGCTTAAAAAAGCTTGTGAAACAATGGACATTGAAAGTATCAAATTTGAAGCGCATACAATAAAAGGTATACTGGCGAATTGTTTTGCCATCGAGTCCTTTGACTCTGCTTTTCAGCTTGAATCTGCCGCAAGAAATAATGATTTAACTCAAATACAATCGATCTTTCAACAATTAGAGACTGATATTGAAGCATTCAAACACCATTGCGAGAAGAACTGTCTTGAAAAATAAGTTCGCGTCTGGCTACCCGCAGCGTTGGAATCACACTATGTGCGAAAACGAACTTCCTAAAGGCAAATTTTCGTCTTATTCATTTCGACAAAAGGATAAAAAGATTGAATATACTGGTTATTGATGACAGCCCGACGCAAAGAGCTGTTACAAAATTATATTTAGAGAATAAGGGATATGTTATTTTTGAAGCATCAACCCATAAAGACGCTTTAACGATACTTCATCAAGAACATATCCACTTAATTACCCTGGATTGGGAAATGCATGACGAATGTCCCCTTGACCTGGTACGAAGCTTACGAAGTGGATGGAAGTATTTTGATCTACCGGTTGTCATGATGACTGGAAGGAATCAACCTGAAGATGTGATTGAAGCCATGAATGCTGGCTGCGATGATTTTGTGACCAAAGACGATGGTATCGAACTGTTAGAAATTAGAATTCGCCGAATACTTTCATTTTTAAAGCGTCTTGAAGTTGAAAGTTCTCAACGTCACCAACGTCAAATTTTGCTTATTGATGATAGTAAAACATTTCTTGCCGCCACCAAACATTTTTTGGAAGAATACCAGTTTTCCATTTTAACAGCAGATTCTGGTAAAAAAGGGTTGGAGACACTTGAAAAAGAACATGTGGATTTAATTGTTGTTGACTGGATGATGCCTGAAATGAATGGACTGGACTTTATCCGCCATGTGAGAGAAAATGACCTTTATCGAGAGATTCCAATTATCATGCTGTCAGGAAAAGATGCCATTGAAGACATTGTTGCTGCCATTGAATATGGGGCAGATGATTTTATCAACAAAGATATGGACTTGAAACTACTTGAAAAAAAGATTGGTGTTTTGTTGCGGATTCAGGAACAATATCGTCGTTATACAAGACAAATCATTGAAGATAAGAAAAGAATTGAAGAACTTGTAGTGCAACGAACACAGGAACTTAAACAAACGCATACCCAGTTGATTCAAGCAGAAAAAATGTCTTCATTAGGACAAATGGTTGCAGGTATTGCCCATGAAATTAATAACCCACTTTCCTTTGTTCACAATAATTTATATATTATCAAAACTGATTTGGAGAATATTTGTGAATTGTTAGAAAAATATCAAGATAAGCATTTAAGTATTGAGGATATCAAATCATTTGAAATAGAAATTGACATAGAAGAGACCATTGATGAGCTCAAAGATGTGCTAGAGAACTCTTCAACAGGGGTTCAACGCATTCGAGACATTGTTTTGAACCTGCGTAATTTTGCACGCCTGGATGAAGGAGAACGAAAAAGTGTTGATCTTTATGAAGGCATTGACAATTCACTTATGATTCTCAACCATAAAATTAAAAAAGGCATTACCATTGATAAAAATTATCAACCCATTCCCCCACTTTTTTGCGAGTCGGGCAGACTCAATCAAGTTTTTGTAAATATTCTAAATAATGCTTCCGATGCCATTGAAGAAAAAGGTACTATTCGCATTGAAGGTTATGAAGAAAACAATCATATTGTATTAATATTCAGTGATACCGGATGTGGCATTCCCAAGGAACAAGTTGAAAAAGTTTTTGAACCTTTCTACACCACAAAACCAGTTGGAGATGGAACAGGATTGGGCCTATCCATTGTTTACAGTATTATTGAAGATCATAAGGGAAAAATTTCAGTGGAAAGCGAGCCTGGGAAAACTGTATTTCGGATTGAATTGCCGGTTGAAAAAAAACGATAAGTAGGCGTATTTTTTTTAAATTCGGGGTAAGGTTGGAGTCCCAAATCTTTAGATTTGGGCGTCAGTTCTTTTTATTGTAACTCCCAAATCTGAAGATTTGGGACTCCAACCTTACCCCCGAAATTTAAAGAAAATACTAGAAAGGTAAATTTTAAAGCTTTCTTCCTTCAACTATACGCTTGCTTTTTTTAGTTTGGTTGATGAACTAAAAGCATTGATATCAGCTTCCTTGACAAGCTCATTACGCATTAATAGATAAGGCGCCTTCCTAAGTATTTGTTTTTTTGTGTTTTGTAGGCAGGGTTTATTCTATTTCAATCAATTGTATCCAATAAATTATTTTCCAGAATAATTAAAAATATTGGCGCAGGAATAAGCTTGATTTGATGCTTATCGTCAATATCTTTTTTTGTTACAACAATAAGATTATCTTTTTTGGAGAATTGTTTGCAAAACCATTCAAATTCATTTGTAGAAACTTTTTCTTGATATTTAACTTCAAAAAATCGGAGTTTGTTTTTTTGATGAACAACAAAATCTATTTCTTTTTTTCCTTGCCAGTAATAAATATTGTTGAATTTATGAACAATATGTCTTCCAATGATGCTTTCAACCAGTTTACCCTGTTGGTTTGAATCGTCGAGATATTTCAATGAGGTATGAAAAAAACTATCTGATATTCCTTTTTCACTGCCTGAAAAACAATGAAAAATTAATGGATCAGTAAAGGCAATTTTTTTATTTTTTCTATACTTGGGTAATTTAGAAGATAGGTCAATAAAAGGAATGGTGTATAAAACATACATTCTTTCTAAGAGTTCAATGTACTCTTGAACTGTTTTATTCGAAGCGATCCCGGCTTCTTTACTCATTGAATGCCAGCTAACTCCTGTTGAAAGATGTGTCAAAACGCGCGACATAATCTGATATAAGTTTCTTTCTGATTTACCAACGCGGCCAATATCTCCTTCAATCCAGTTTAAATATATCTGATAGGCAAAAGAAGATATGTAATTTTGGGAATAAAATAAATTAATGGCAAGTGGAAAACCGCCCACGGCAAGGTATTCCCTGAAACGCGCATAAAGTAGATTTTTGGAAAAAATAAGATTGTCTATATTGTTACAGTCAATTTTGGGCTCAATCAGTTTTATAAAATCATAAAATGTCAAGGGGAGTTGATTATAGTCAAGTTTATCGAGGTTTCCCCTTCGACCAGGCATTCTTTCAGAGCCTTTCATGAGATCAATTGTGTTAGAACCTGTTAACAACAATGTTGTATTTCGTAGCTTTCCCTCATCTGCCAGTGCTTTGATACAACGCTGCCACTCACGAACAAAAGATATTTCATCCAAAAAGAGGTGTAATCGATAATTGTTTGTCGGTCTAATATAATCTAAATAACACGATAATAGTTCATATAATTGATTAAAATCCTCAATACGATCCAGTGAAAAATAAAATATTGATTTTTCTGGAATGTTGTCATCTAATAAAAGTTTTCGAATCACAAGTTTTAAACTTGTGCTTTTTCCAATCTGACGTGGCCCTCGAAGTGTTAATATGGCATCTGTATTTATTGGATAATCCGCAACTATTTCAGGGATGTACTGAAACTTTTTTTGATGATAGTCCAAAATTTTAACATCATCCAGAATTAACTCTTTACGCAGCCACCATGGATTGTGTTGTTGTAAAACAGAAATCGATATTTCCATGATTATAACGCCCTTTTTAATATATTAATTATAAAAAATTAATGATAATTATATTTCTTAAATAGAGTTATCATTAATTTATTATAATTGTCAATTATAATGATATCTTTTTTCTGCAACTCTAAAAATCTGGCCTTAATCATTGCTTCGTTCTTTTTCTTGCGATTGCGGGGGAATCATGCTAAAAAGATATTCAAAAAAAAGAATATCGATCAAGGGAGGTCCGGGCTTGATCCATAGTTTTTATTTTCTATTATGCAACAATTTTTCAATGAATCCATGCTACTGCAACATAAACCGGTGCTAATTGTATTTTTTAATACTTTTCCATCCACATGTGTTTCAAAATTTTCAACAGTTTCCCTGATTTTTTCAAAGGTTTTTTGGGCAGTTAAAACATCCATGTTTGAAGCAAGGATACAAAATTCTTCACCACCAAAGCGTGAGACAATATCATCTTTTCCAAATTCATCTTTTAAAATAATTGCAATATTTTTGATAACTTCATCTCCAGCGCCATGTCCATGTGTATCATTGACTTTTTTAAAGAAATCAATATCAATCATTGCGATTGTCAATGGATGGGTCTGCTTTTTTGCCTTTTTATGAAGTTTGTTGCCATTCTCAAAAAAGAACCTTCTATTATAGAGACCAGTCATCGAATCCTTAATTGACAACTCTCGAATTGATTTTACATTTTCTAGCATTCTAATGTTTTTAGTAATTCTACAATAAAATTCTTCACTTGAAAAAGGTTTATGAATAAAATCGTCAGCACCATTTTTTAAAAATTCGGCGGTGCTGCTACTCCTGTCACTTGCTGATATACCAACAATCGCAATTTCTTCGTTCGAATATTTTTCCCTAATCTTTTCTGTTAATTTAACCCCATCCATATGCGGCATTTCAAAGTCTGTAATCACCATCTTAATGTCAGGATTATCTGACAATACCTGTAATGCTTCCTTGCCATCTTGTGCTTCCACAACCATATAATTATGTCGGTTTAATAATCGGGAAATAGAAAATCTTAACATTTTTGCATCATCTACAATTAGAACTTTCGTATTTTGATTTTGAATAATTCGATGAATCATCTCAACAATATAAAGAATAGAATACCGATTCGATTTAATCACATAATCAACAATATTCTCCTTAGACCAAATAAACTTCTGAGTATTTTTATCACAATTACCTGTAAATACGATTGCAGGTATTCCTTTTGATGATACAAGGTCAATAACCTCTCCATGTGGAGCATCTGGAAGATTTAAATCAAGCACAGAGATAAAAAAATCAGATTTTTGTTGATTATTAAATATTTCAGATGTTTCTGACAATGACTTCGTCCACACAATTTCTGTGTTTAATTCTTTTGAAAGTTTATCAGTTAGTTCTTTTCCAATGAACTTACTGTCTTCTACTATCAGTATTTTTTTCATAAAAACTCCTGTCTTGAATCTTCTTTAAATTTCGGGCGAAGGCTGGAGTCCCAAATCTTTAGATTTGGGAGTTACAAAAAAAGAACTGACGCCCAATTCTAAAGATTTGGGACTCCA
>Ga0272440_1003130_pt1 | contig 12502 bp, 5 predicted proteins | sample SSMMMBAug17_FD_192440 | JGI IMG/M metagenome (GOLD analysis project Ga0272440, IMG submission 192440) | Marine sediment archaeal communities from Little Sippewissett salt marsh, Falmouth, MA, United States - SSM-MMB-Aug17 | ecosystem: Environmental > Aquatic > Marine > Wetlands > Sediment ...
TAGCCAGAAATTCATTTTTGGTCTGATTGGCCATCTCCAGTGCTTTACGTTCATTATCTTTTTGTTCGGCTTTCTTACGCGCATCGATATCCACCAGAAATCCTTCATAATATTTTACCTGTCCTTCTTTATTACGAACAATTCGGGCATTGATCTGCACCCAAATACTTTCTCCATTTTTTTTATACATTTGTGCTTGAAAATTAATGATCTGACTTTGGCTGGTGATCAAATCCTTAAATCTATCTCGATCTTTAGAATGAACATACAACTGATTGGCCAGATCAGAGATGTCAGACATCAATTCTTCTGGATTTGAGTATCCAAATATTTTTGCCAATGCCGGATTGGCGCGAATAAAATAGCCATCGGGATGGGTTTGAAAAATTCCTTCTATAGCATAATCAATAATACTTTGGAACCGCTTTTCTGCATGTTCGAGAGCAATAATCATCCGATGAAACGCCTGATATAGCTCACCAATTTCATTCTGCACATCTGGCAAGTTGGACAGACGCAATTCACCTTTAGGATATTGATGCATGGCTTGAATCAATTTGTTAATGGGTAAAATCAGCCGGTAAACCAGTACTGCAATGCTTATACTAAATATTCCAAGTATGATTAGAGAAAAGAACAATAGATCTTTTTGTGATTTCAGAATTGTCTGGGGGAACTTTATATATTCATAAATTGTTAACTGAAGCGGAATATCCTCAATATGAATGGGAATTGTTCTTTGTTTCCAGTTATTATGAGATATCTTACTTTCATTCATGCCAATTGTCGTGTTGTTATACTTGATTGTCAATTGAACATGTAACTGATCTGTTATATTCTTGATAATATTGGAATAAACAGAACAACCCACCATAACAAATCCCGGCTGTGTTTTTAAAGGACATATACATAGAGCATATAATTGCTTGTTTGTCTCAATAATTTTTATTTCAGGGGTGTCTGGAAAGAAAGAAACATCTTTTGAAACAATCGGTAACTGGCCAATGTGACATTTAATTTGATAGGATTGATTCACAAAGATAATGCCAGATATATTAAACAGCATGAAACTTTTGCCCTTTTTATATAATTGTTTCATATTGTTACTGGCAAAGGCTTTTTGAATATCAGTATCCTTAGCAATAATCGAAGAAAGTGATCGCATGTGAGAAAAAAAAGATTGAAAATGGTATTCAACATTCTGTGTACATTTCTGGAAAGTCTCTTCAATATGGGTTTCCATTTGATGCATCGTTTTTGCAAAGTAGATATTACACAGCCCAATAATCCAGACGAGTGGAATCAGGATAATAATCATCAATTTGTAAAAAAGTTTCATTATGAAGATTTTCCTGATTTTGGATCAGAAATATTACAGGTATTAAAAATGGTAACAATTTTATCCAGATCTTCAGTCATTTTGATTAACTCTTGCGCATTGCGATTATTGCTTTTTGCAACTCGGGTAATATTTCCAGAATACTCATTTATTTTTTTAATATTGCTATTTGAGGCTTGAATGCCAGATAAAACAACATCACTGCTTTCAGCAATTTCCTTGATTCGACCGGCAGTCTGAGCCACATTTTCAGCCGATTCTCTTGCCAGATCGGCAACTTCGGCGGAGAAAAAGGTCACTTCTTTTAATCCAGAATCAGATTCCCTTGCTTTTTGAGCACTTTCTCTGGCACCGCTTGAGATAGACTCAATAACTTCAGACAAATGCTTTGAAATATCCCGCTGGTTTTCAATAGATTGACCAATAGACACATTATTATCAACGACTGATTTAATTGCCCCACTGGTTTCATGGATGCTCTGAATTGTGTCATCAATGTACTCTTTTATTTTGACAATTAACTTTCGGATTTGATTGTTGGCATCATTGGTTTTTGAAGCCAGCATTTTGACTTCTTCAGCCACAACAGCAAAACCTTCACCCGCCTCACCCGCATGGACGGCTTCAATGGTCGCATTCAGTGCTAACAGATTGGTTTGACTTGATATCGCACTGATTAACTGAACCGCATTATTAATATTTTCAGAGGCTTCCTGTAATTTATTCATTGCGACCAGACTGTTGCTTATCTGGCTTTCTGCTTTTTTTGATATGGCGACATTTTCTGATGAATTATTGAACACTGAGGTTAAATCACCGGCCATATTTTCTATGGATTCTGTCACTTGATAGATATCGTCAGAAACATCAATAACAAGTTTACTGATTGCAGTCATATTTGCGGATGAATGCGCCGCAGATTCCGCCACAGAATTGATATTATCACTCAATTGATTGATACGATCCAAAATTGCATTAATATCCCTGGCCCCCAGTTCTGTTTCATTTGTAATAAGCTGAATATGTTTCAGATTATTTTCTGAGCATTCCACAGTGATATGTGCTTGTTCATCCATTTTTTCAGCCAGCATGAATTGTTCTTTTGCGCCTTTAGAAAAGTTTTCCGATGACCTGGCAACAGTTTTAGCATGTTGACTCATCTCTGTAATGATTTTAGACAAATAATTTCGTGTTGCTTCGTAACCCCTTGCAATAATTCCTAATTCATCTTTTCGTTTGAGATCTTTTTCCGGTAAAATAGCGTATAGATTATTGTTTCCCATCTCATGAATACATGAGGCGAGTCTGAGTATAGGGGTACTGATGGATGAAACAAAGAAAACAAAAAGAATGATAAACAATAAACAAAAACACATTGCCAGAAAGCCAAATTTTTTCAAAAAAGAGATCGCGGGTTTATGAATTTCTTCCTTGTAGAATGTTGCAGTTAGATACCAGTTGTAAGGTTTGTAGTGATATGTGTAGGCATACTTCCAATATTTGAATTCACCACGTTGCGTTGCTTTATCCCATAAATAAATGAGTGGTTTATCAGGGGTTCTTGATGACTCTATCAGTTCGTTGAGCAATAAATGTCCGGATACTTTGTTCACAATACCAGAAAGGTCTGTACCCACAGGTAAATAAGGATGAGACAATACTTTGCCGCGTTGATCAAACAATAATAAATAACCTGATTTGCCAATATCGATTTTGTCAAAAGCATGACGTATTTCTTCAAGTAATGAAAGTTTACGTGATTCGATTCCTTTTTGAATATCATCTTCATAAAAATTTGTGCCAATGATCCAGTTCCATTCAGGAATATACTCAAAATAACAATGGACTTTCTGGAAATTTTTATCTTTTGGCCGGCGTCCAAGATATGAAAAAAATCCATGACCGGTATTTTTTGCTTCTGAAATGATAGGTGCTAGAATGAGATTACCATTGGGATCAACTTTTTTTGACCAATCTTGATTGACAAATGAGGGGTCAGGATGTGCAAGCCAGGTTGCCTTATCATTGCATATCCAGAAAAAATGATTGTGATCATATCGAAACGCTTTAATGTTTTCCAGAATATCTGATTGCGCCTGTTTTTTAGATAATTGATTCGATTTAATCTGTTCCTGGATTAACAAAATATTTTGTTTTTGAGTGCTCGTCATATTTTTGATGAATTCATTTTTATGTTGAAAACACAATTTTTCGTAATATTTAACGCCTTTGCATTTGCTTTCAAGATTTAACATGGCAAATGAAAGCATCTTTTGTGCAGAATTCAGGCCAAGATGATGTAAAGTGGTAATAATTTCTTCATATAAAAAAATGTAAAACAGAACAAATGTAAGGGTTAGAAAACCGATAAGAACTGTCAGCATTCTTGCTTTGAGTGATTTAAACATACTTTTCCTCTTTATTGTGGCCCGAAAACAATATTCGGGAAATTATTTATTGGTAATCAAGCACAAGACAGAATCATATCTTTTTTTTTGTAAAACATTTTCAGGAAATGAAACCTAAATTTTGCATAACCTGAGTATAAGTTCAAGGCTATTTTATTTTTTTCTTATGTCAGTGATACGCAATAAATTAGTCGCTATCATTTTCAGCGATTCAAGCAGTAGCAAACATTAATTGTTTTTCAAAGGCATTGTGATTATCACATTCCAAAGCCTGCCAAATTGTTCGCCATCCTCTCTGGCAATTTCTAAAATATCAAGCATATTTTTTGCCTCCTCATAAAAGTTATAAAGCGTTTGTTTATCCAAAAGTATAAGAACAGATATGATCATCCAATTTTGTTTGTTCCTGGCATAAATATTGCCTTGGAAGGGCAAAATATATCAGTCCAGGACAACGCACTGGGTTAAGACCTTCCATTTTATTGAATCAAACGGCAAGTTATTTGCAGTATAACACTGTATGCAAATTTTGTTTTTTCAATCTCACTATTAATATATGATAGCAAATGAAAACAAATAAAAAAATAAAAAAATATATCCAAAACTTGTCTTTGGGACAAAAAATGGGACTTTGTTTATGGATTGTAATCAGTTTTACAATTATAATCGGTGTGTTTGGTCATATCATGCTGAGACATGCCATGAAAGGCATCACATTTTATGATCAGATCTATTGTATTCAGAATTCTTTTTCACATATTAAATATTATCATGATCAGTTTCGGCTCTATGCTTATGATGATGGTCGATTAATTCAGAAAAGAATGAAAGATCGTGTACTCATTCATCTAGCAGACTGCGCACATCATATTGATAATTTCAACAAACAACAAATTCAAGGTATGGATATTGAGATCCAGATGGCTCAAGCTATTCAGGAGTTTAAACAATATAGTGTGTTTTGTCATCAATATATTCATTCTGAAGAGCGAAAAATCCTGTTTGAGAACAAAATTAATCAATTAGAAATGGATCTAAAGCAATTTATTGAAAAAATTCCCTTTTTAGTTGATAATTTGAACAGACAATTTCAGCACTTAAATATTGTGGCCGACAGCTATTGTCGTCGAAATGTGAAACGTATCTGGCAACAATTAAAGGGATCTCTTCAAAAAATGGATCAATCCATTCAGCTCTGGAGAAATGAAACATCAAATATCCCTCATTTAAAAAAAAACAGCGCCATGATATTTCAGATATTTGATATGTATCGTTCGAATTTATTTCAATACAATTTGGTATGTGAAACTCAGGAGGGTTATAGAAAAAATATGATCCATTTTCAGGATAAATTTTCTGAAATCCTTCAAAGTTTTATCCATAAGGCAACAGAACAGATGCAAGGCATAGAGTTAATATCTACCATTGTTCTTGTTGGTATGCTTGCAATTTCATTGATCTCAGGTGCGGGTTTATCAGTTATTCTAGCCCAAAAAAATTTTGTTAAGCCCATTATACAATTAGATGCTGCTGCCAGACAAATTGCATCAGGAAACTATAATCTGGAATTACCTGTATTTAATGGAAATGATGAATTATGCAGTTTGTCCAAGAGTTTTTCTAAAATGCAACAGGCCATTCACGAACATATTTCAAATCTTCATGAAGCCAGACAACAATATCAAAGCATTTTTGAAAATGCTGTTGAGGGAATATATCAGATTACAATAGATGGACAGGTGCTCAAGGCAAATCCATCGATGGCAAAAATTTTGGGATTTCAAACACCGGAAAATTTAATCAAACATGCATTTCATCATGAGGCTTTTTATTTTATCCAATCAAGTGATCGAGATCGTCTTTTTATGGAATTGAAACAATCCAGACAGGTGAAAAATTTTGAAGTTCAAATGCTTCAAAAAAATGGTACGCTGAAATGGTGTTCTTTAATGGCCCGACTGGTTGGAAAAACCTGGGAGACAGCAAACTATATTGAAGGTTCTATTGTTGATATTACCGAACGAATTGAAAAAAACCATGCACTACAGGAACGAAAAACTGCGGAAGCTGCCAGTCAGGCAAAAAGCGAATTCCTTGCCAATATGAGCCATGAAATCCGAACACCCATGAATGGCATTATTGGCATGATTGAACTATTATTAATGATGCCACTTACGCCTCGTCAAAAAGAATACATTGATGCTATCTCTTGCTCTGCAGAATCTCTCATGACTGTCTTGAATGATATTTTGGATTATTCAAAAATCGAAGCCGGCAAACTGGTTATTGAATCGGTAACATTTAATTTGAGCGATACTATAGAGCAGGTTGGACAATTAATGGCTGCTCAGGCAAGAAATAAGGATATTGATGTTTTGGTTCATTTCCCGCCTGATATTCCAAATTTTGTTGTAGGTGATCCAACACGTATTCGTCAAATTTTAAATAACCTGTCTGGTAATGCCATCAAATTTACTGAAAAAGGACATATATTGATCAGTGTTCAACTTCTTGAAAAACATAATTTGAAAGGAAAATTCTTATTTAAAGTTATTGATACTGGCATTGGTATTTCAAAAGAAAATCAGAAAAAAGTTTTTTCTAAATTCACCCAGGCGGATGATTCCACAACAAGAAAATATGGTGGAACTGGATTGGGCTTATCTATCTGCCAACAACTGGTTCAAATAATGGGTGGTAATATTTCCCTTGAAAGCCAGCTGAATCATGGCACGACTTTTTATTTCACTCTGGAATTCACCATTGAAGAAACAAAAGAAACATATACTGATTTATCATCTGATCTTTCTGTTCTTTTTGTTGATGACAATCAAATTCAGCGACAAATCATTGAAGACTACTTTCATGCCTGGAATATCAATTGTAAAACTGTTGAAAATGCCCAGAAAGCCTTACATGTTTTACGTCATAGTGAACAGCCTTTCAATATAATATTCATTGATTTTCATATGCCTGAAATAGATGGTCTGGAGCTTGCGCATTTTATTATTAAAGAAGAATTGAACAAAAATATGGCGCTCTTTCTTGTAACATCAGGAAATATTCCTGATGATATCTATCAAGTTTCAGAAAAGATATTTAAAGGAATACTCCACAAACCGATTCGTTTCTCCATTTTACATGAAATAATTAAAAATTTGGATTCAGAAAGAACCCCAATAATTGCTGGTTCTGAGAATGAATTCGATTCCTTTGAAAATATTAAAATTTTGGTCGTTGAAGATAATGAAATGAATCAAAAAGTTACTTATGGTCTATTGCAACGTATGGGATGTGATGTAAGGATTGCTGACAATGGGATGATTGCACTTCAAATTCTTGAGAAACAATCTTTTGATATCATATTCATGGATGGCAATATGCCAGTCATGGATGGTTTTGATACCACACAAAAAATACGTGATAATGAAAAAAAACAGGGTGGATACACGCCAGTTATTGCAATGACAGCCCTTGTAATGGCTAATGATAGAGAAAAATGTGTGGAAGTTGGTATGGATGATTTTATTTCTAAACCAATTAATGGTAAAAAAATCAGTCAGGTACTCAAGAAATTTTGTTCAAAAAAAATCGAACAACAAACAAATGATACAATAAAAGCTGCAAAAGAAATGTTTGATCAATCTCATTTGATTAACATTTGTTCCAAAGATGTTGATGTCATTAAAGAAATAATTGCTATTTATAAAAAGGATGCTTATCAATATTTAAATGAATTAAAAGACTATCATGACGCCAATGATACGGATGCATTTTACAAAAAATTGCATACACTGAAAGGTAATAGCGCCAATATTGGGGCAAAGCGTCTTCAGTCAATAATATTAGAAATGGAAAAATCAGGTAAAAGCGAATTATCGAAAAAAACTGAAATGGATCAATTGAAACTGGAAATTGATCAATTCGTTTCTTTGCTTGAGTCAATTGATTGGGAGCTTGCCTGTGCTTAATGCTAAGGAATGTTCGAAAAAATAAGTTCCCCATTTCTAATTCTGTTCTTTTGCGGTTTAAGTTCTGTAGCCAGGTTCAAATCGAGGAATAACTTGGTGCATCAATATGCGTATCAATCATATTTTTTAACTGACTTTTACCATAGGGTTTTGTCATATACCCATTGATACCTGCATCCTTACATAACTGCTTATCACTTTTCAAATCTGATGCACTGATGACAACAATTCGAATATCATGGTTTTTAACTTTCGATTCAGGATTTCGAATAATTTTAGCAAGTTCAATAGCAGACATATCTGGCATAAACAGATCGGATAATACGAGGATATAATCATTTGTTGCCAGTTTTGACAGGGCATCAGTGCAATCGACAGCAAGGTCAGTGTAATAGCCCAGTTCTTTCACAGTGTTTTCTGCAATCATCCGATTAATCACCTCATCATCAACGATCAATATTTTATTTGAACGAGACATGCTTTTTAAAGGCTGTTCTTCAACTTTTGGTAAATCCAATGTCTGATTCAGCAGGTATTGCAATGCACTATAATGAACCGGTTGGGTCAAAACATCATAAAAGGTATCCAGACGATCAGAACCTATTCTTTTTAGTAAAACCCATGTGGCAGATAAGGTCGCGGGGTTATCTTCAAGCCTGTCCTTAATGCATGAAATGTCTTCATCATAAATTTCTTTATCAATAAACAGGTATTTGCATTGTATCTGGTCAATATTGAGATCTCTGAGCAATGTTAAGGTTTCAATTGAATCTCTGGCTTCATGACAGCGGCAATGAAAGGTCTTTAACTGATTGACAAAGGCTTTTCTGGCTTTATCATGGGGATGAATAACCAATACATTCATTTGTTTTGCTATGTCTTTTACAGTCTGAGGTTTTGTTTCCAATTTCTGCACTGGAAGGAATGCAGTAAAACAAAATGTTGAGCCACTTCCTTCCTCGCTGTGAACCTCAATTTGACCATTCATCAATTCAACAAGTTGTTTGGATATGGATAATCCAAGACCTGTTCCCCCGTACTTACGTGCTGTGGATGCTTCAAGTTGGGAGTAAGGTTTGAACAATTGATTCAGTCTATCTGAAGCAACCCCTTTACCGGTATCCTGTACGGCAAAATGGAGCATATTTTCAGAGTGTTTACGCACATAAATGGTTATTTCGCCTTTGCTGGTAAACTTAATCGCATTATTGACAAGATTGATAATTATCTGTCGTAACCGGTTGGGATCTCCGATAACCGATGTCTGAAGATCTGAAGGTATAATACAGGCATATTCCAAACCTTTTTTACGGGCTTCGATAGCATAAATATCTGATATATTTTCAAGAAGTTCTCTTAGATCAAATTGGACGATCTCAAGCTCCAATTGCTGTGCTTCAATTTTTGATAAATCCAAAAGATCGTTAATTAAACATAGCAAGGATGTACCTGCTTGTTTTGCCATATTCACATATTCTTCCTGATATGTATCCAGATTTGACTTAAGAAGTATATCCATGACATTCATGATACCACTCATTGGTGAACGTATATCATGACTGATATTGGCCAGAAAATCGCTTTTAGCCGCATTGGCTTTTTTAGCGCGCTTGATTGCATCCTGAAGGGCAACCTGTGTTTTAACACGCATGAGCAGCTCGTTATCATCAAAAGGTTTGGTAACATAATCCACTGCGCCAATTTCAAAGCCTTTGATGATATCATGGGTTTGTGTTTTAGCGGTGAGAAAAATTACAGGAATGTCTGCTGTTTCGGGTTTGGATTTCAGGATACTGCAAATTTCAAAACCATCAATATCAGGCATCATGATATCCAAAAGCACCAGTGTGGGTTTATTCTTTTCGATTGCCCGGACAGCTTTCTTGCTGTCAGTCAAAGCTAAAACACGATATCCTTTTGTTTTTAATACCTGACCTAATAATTGAATATTTTTGGGAATATCATCTACAATGACGATAAGCGGTGCTTCCATTAATATCTCCTTGTTTAAAACATAGAAAATTTTCCCATCATTATTACTCAATGTTCATATTTTTTTTTGACAATCTTGCGCTGCTCGATCCCAGGCTCTGCCTGGGAATGCTTTTTTGGCGGCTCTGCCGCCTATGCATTTCATAGGTGGCAGAGCCACCATGTATGCATTCCCAGGCAGAGCCTGGGAACGAGATATATGTCCGACTTTTCCAATTTCTTAATTCTTAATTATTATCGTCCAACTTTGGTTTTTCCAAACGCTTGATGTGGGTGTCCGTGTTAGTCAGTGATTGTCGTCCTGACTTGGAAAAACCAAAGTTGGACGATAATAATGCAGAAAATCGTTTCAAAACTTCAGACAATTGCTCAATATCAAACATTTCAGCCAAAGAAAGGACTTCATCAGTCCATTCAGTAACAGGCTTACATTGGTAAGATAAACTGATTTCTTTAATCTCATTTGCAAGAACCTCAATTTCATCAACTAGAATGCCTTCTTCCACATGCATTATAATTTTGGGTTCATAAGTTTGAATCTGTTGAATCAATTTGGGAGGAATAATATCACTGGCATCTTGAACAATATCATCTTGTTGAATTTTATCATCATGAGTTTGCACTTTATCATGAACGCATATGTCCACATGATGAGGTATAAATTTTTTCAAGGATTTAAGAACTGCTCTCTGACTGACAGGTTTTGTAAGATAATCATCATATTGGCTTATATCTAGTCGCTCGGAAATTCCTTTCATTGCAGATGCTGAAAGAATGATAACTGGAATATGACTTGTTGATGCATCATTTTTAAGTTTTAATGTGGCCTCAAAACCATCCATCACTGGCATTTTGATATCCATAAAAATAACATCCGGTTGCGTTTCCTTCGCCTTTTCAATAGCTTCCAGACCATTCTCTGCTGTCGTGACTGTAAAATTGTAATCTTCTAAAAAACTATCCATAAGAATCAAGTTATTCAGTACATCATCCACAACAAGAATTTTAGCATGATCGAATGTTATTTGTTCATCATATTCTTCTAAATCTGATTCCAGCTTATCTTTTTGTGTTAAGGATGCCACATCAATATCCGGCAATTCAAACTGAAAAACAGAGCCCTTGTTCACCTCGCTTATAACATGAATAGAGCCATGCATCATTTCAATGAGCCTTTTGGTAATTGCCAGGCCCAATCCTGTACCCCCATATTCAGAAAGTTTTTGTCCATTTTGCTGTCTGAATGATTCAAATATCACTTTTTTCTGGTCTTCTGCTATACCGACACCGGTATCTTTAACCCCAATGGTAAGGTCTAATTTACTGCAATCATTTTCAGTAAATTTCTTTTTGACAAATACAGAAACAGCACCTTGTTTTGTAAACTTAACAGCATTGCCGATTAAATTGAATAAAATTTGTCGAATACGAACTTCATCAAGAATTAGCGTTTCAGGCAAATTCTGATCTATTTCAATATGATAGGCGAGCCCTTTGGATTGTAAATCAGGTGCGAAGGTTTGACTCATCTCCTGAAAAATTGTTCTGAGAGAAACATTTGAGTATTGGAGTTCCAATTTTCCAGCTTCTATTTTCGAAAGATCAAGAATGTCATTGATCAAGCCCAGCAGCGTTTTTCCACTACTGACAATGGTTTGAACGAAATTTTTATGTTTTTCCTGTGTCAATTCTTTTTTTAATAGTTCAGAAAAACCAATAATGGCATTCAGAGGTGTTCTAATTTCATGACTCATGTTGGCAAGAAACTGAGATTTGGTTTTATTGGCAATAATGGCTTCCTGTTCTGCACGTTGACGCGTTGCCATCTCAATTTCTAGTTGTTCAATGGATTGCTGAAGTTCTATTGTTCGGTCCTCTACAGTTTGTTCCAAAATTTCCTGATGTTCACTAATTCTGCTCAGCATAAAATCCATTGCTTTTTTCACTGCCATCAGTTCTTTTGTTTTGGGAGAACTTAATCGGGGAAGCGGTTTCAGGCTTTGAATATCTTGAACTTGCAGGTGAAACGCCATTTGTGAAAAAGGTTTGAGCATCATGGAAATGATCCACCAGAAAATAATAATGATAACCACAATTGTTATGATTCCAAAAAGAAAACTTATCTGAATATTTTTCTCAATATAATTGATAAACTGGCTGTTAATTGTAAAGTAAGCAACACCAATTAAATCTCTTGTTGAAATAGAATATAAAAGGATCTGTGTTTCCTGGCAATCATTGCATATAAAACTTGAAACCGAGACATCAAAGCAGGTATCAGATGCATCATGCCCCTCGTGAAAGGCCAAATCAATCGTATCATAGTCCATTTCCAAACGAATTCCCACCAGAAATTGATAATTGGTATTTGAATCCTTGAGAAGCAAAATTCTGCCCATAAATTCTTTTAGTTGTTTCGGCGTCAGTGTGTTGCGATTGTTATCAATAAGTGTTTCCAATCTATAGGCTTGAATCTGAGAAAGGGCGGTAATGCTTGAAATTGTGTTGTTTCTAATTTGAGGAAGCAGAATTAAAAACCAATAAATAAAAGCCAGACATGTAAAGATCAAACCCAGTCCAATAAACATAAATAAAACGGATCCCCGAATTGGGATATATTTTTTTGTTTTTTTACTCATATTTTTTTGAAACTCTAATAAAAAATGATTTCATTTTTATTGCTGCACGATGGGTTGTTGTTAAATTGATGTAAGGAAGAATTTTTTCGGTAATATAAATACCACCTGTGACACCTTTTTCAACATCACCTTCATAGGGTGAAAAAACGATAT
>Ga0272440_1003131_pt1 | contig 12501 bp, 8 predicted proteins | sample SSMMMBAug17_FD_192440 | JGI IMG/M metagenome (GOLD analysis project Ga0272440, IMG submission 192440) | Marine sediment archaeal communities from Little Sippewissett salt marsh, Falmouth, MA, United States - SSM-MMB-Aug17 | ecosystem: Environmental > Aquatic > Marine > Wetlands > Sediment ...
ATGTGAAATATAGCGAGGCTATTCTTATTATGTGACGCCCTTTCAGGGCTTAAGAATTTTTTTGCTTTTTACCCAGGGCGTTGCCCTGGGCTGGTATGTTGTCGCCCTTTCAGGGCTAAGAAAAAAAATGTCCGACTTTTTGGGAATGCGCCCTTTAGCGCCTTTGGCGAAAAGAATATATTTTTGCAACTAAATGGGATTGCACCCACCTTAACTTATACTGGAATAAAATCAGGCGGGCGTTTTTCAACAAGTGTCATTGCATTTTCAGGGCATGCAATGGTACATTGACCACAACCCAAACATTTATTTTCCAAAATACTGGCATGCCCATCAACCATTTGAATGGCATTAAACCAGCATCGTTCCATACAGGTCTCACAGCCAGTACAAATTTCATCATCACTTGACGCCACAAATCGACTGGGATCACATAATTCCAAACCATCTGAAATTAATAATGTAAAAGACTGGCAACAACAACCACAACAATTGCATATGAATGTTCCAACATTTGATTTATTCATTGTTACATGAACTAAACCGGCATTCTCTGCTTTTTCAATAATGTCAAAAGCTTCTGCTTTTGATATTTTACGCCCCGAACCTCTTTCAATGGTATATTCAGCACCACGATTGACCTGTAAACAAACTTCAAGAGGCGCATCACATTTTCTCATGCTTAAACGACAGGTACAGTTGGTGACTGCCAGCTTTGTTGAAGAATCAATTATTTCACGTACATTTTCAGGAGATAAAACTTTTACTTTCCCGGTATCAATGGATTGCCCAACCGGTATCACTCTTGTCACTGGTCTTGGTAATAGCTGGGTCAATACGGGTGCTAACTTAGGCCATTCATGTTCCATATACTGATGCCAAATATCATAAAATTCCTGGGTTGCTTCTGGCCAGACAATTGTGGCATCATGAAATTGAGCAATATGTGCCGGAGGTCTCCAATATGTCATATCATTTTTTATCTTTTTAAAAGCAAGGCCTTTTCTAAACATGTCTTTTAAATCAGATTCAATAGCTGTGATCTGACGATCTAATTTTTTACTCATATCTTCTGATGTTCCAGGTAATGAGATCAGGAGTTTCACCTGGTCTTCGTTGATCATTAGTGATAAAATTTCAGGAATATACTTGGAATCTTTTTGAAGCATATTTTCTGCAAATTTTTGATAAGGATTGGTTGATGTCATTGTTAGCCTCCTTTATTATCCTATATTATTATCATTTTATACCAGTTCATTATAGACCTAACCGCTTTAATCCCTCTGATTTTGGCTTATGATCTGATTTCTCTTTCGGTTTCTCTTGAGATTGCGGGGATTTTTTTTGCTGGGTATTATTTGCTTTTGGTTTATTTTTTGATTTATTTGCTTTTGCAGTTGATTCAGTATATTCAATGCGATGATGATGGATACCATTAAGTATTTTATTGAATTTATTGGCAATTCTATGAAGATCTTTTAACGTCAGTTCACAATTATCCAGTTGACCATCAGAAAAAATTTTGTTGATGAGCCGCTGTACAAGCCCTTGAATCCTTGCAGGTGTTGGATTTTCCAAAGCACGAGAAGCTGCTTCAACAACATCTGCAAGCATCACCAATCCAGCTTCTCTGGTTTGAGGTTTTGGCCCGGGATATCTGAAATCATCTTCATTAACAGCATGTTCACCTTTTTGTTGTTTGGCTTTTTCATAGAAAAACGAAATCATACTGCTGCCATGATGTTGTTGAATGGTATCACAAATAGCTTTTCCAAGCTTATGTTTTTTGGCCATTTCAACACCATGTTTAACATGTGAGATAATAATCAGACTGGACATGGAAGGGGCCAGTTTGTCATGACGATTCATCCCTTTTTGTTGATTTTCAATAAAGTACAGGGGATTTTTCATTTTACCAATATCATGGTAATATCCACAAACCTTTGCCAGAAGAGGATTAGCTCCAATTTCCGAAGCCGCAGCTTCAACCATACTCCCAACGATAACAGAATGATGGTAGGTTCCTGGAGCTTCTAACATCAGCCTGTGCAGAACTGGTTTATCAAGGTTTGCCAACTCCAGAAGCTTTATATCAGTTGTATAGCCAAAAGTAATTTCCATAAGAGGGGTAATGCCAGCAGTTACAATTCCAGCACTTAGGCCGCCAATATAACCAAATATCCAATCCCATGTCAGTTTTCCTAAAAACAATTCAGAACCATATGCGCGTAAGGCTGTGGTGATGATTATGTTAAGGAGACCAATTTTTACACCTGCTTTGATAAAAACATTTCGCTCCCTGCAACTTCGCAGCCAATAAGCTCCCATTGCACTATTGATAAAGAAATAAATGAAGAAAGTAAGTTTGGTTTCAAAAAGGATTGCACCACAAATGGATGTCATCAAAGCAAATGGAACCGCAGCACGCATCCCCATAAACAAACAGATCGTCATTGATCCTGCAGCAACAGGAATTCCTAAAATCATCGATGATAAAGAAACAGGTGTAAGACCATTTTGGGTGAAGGATTTGGCCAGCGCTATGGAAATTTCTGTAATAAAAACAAATAAAATGAGAATCAAAGACATAAATAACAGATTTTTGTTGTAATTTAATGAGATATCAGGTTCATGGCCAAAATAAATAATGTGAAAAACAATTAATAAAATAAACATCATAATGGCCAGCCCAAAACTTTTTGCAACTGTTTTCCCTTTATTTTCAATGTCATTTAATGCTTTAAGTTTTAATAATTGCTGTTTGTTAATACGTTCACCCTCTCTTAACAGCATCTCACCAGCTTTAACCTGGAAAAGAATAGGATTGATGGCATCCCATGCCTGTTCTTTTCGACTCTCAGTTTCTCGTTTGTTGATCGTAACATTTGGTTGAAGCAAAGATTGCACCAGATCAACAATCAGGGTAATGATTTCATAATCCAGATCCTTAAGCAAAGGTTGACCAATAATCCATACCATTGCTTTTGCCTGATCAATACCATAATATCGTTTTACATCTTTTATGAGCTGTTCTTTTTGAGAAGCAATGTTCTTAACAATAATACCATTGGTTTCTTCTTTTAGTAACAACGTCTTATTGGCAACAACGCCATTGATTAAAAGTGCTCTTAATATTTGTGTTGTTAAGTCTTGAATTTCTTTTGAAAAACGTTCATTAACCAGCGTCAGATAATTGGCATCACTGATTTGAATTCCCAATTTTTTAAGAAAATCTGTTTTCTTCTCTCTAATGGCTTTCAAAAAGGTTGGATTCTCTAATAAAGGAACATTCGTTTTTTCCATTGAAGTTTGTGATGTGGGATTGGCTGATGCTGAATTTGATTTGGTGATTAATGTGTTTGAATTGGCTTCAGAAATGTTAGTCGCTTTCTGCATTTCATCAGAAGCCTGTTGATTGATTTCTTTTTCGATGAATTCAACATAATCTCTCATTTCTGCAAATGCATCTTGAATGCGCCGAATTAATTTAAAAATAAGGGTATCGTCAAAATCATAGACTGTCAAAACAGCATCAATAGATTGTTGCCTTGTTACACTGGTTGCTTCCTTATCTTCTATCAGCAAGTCAACCGGCGCTTTAATATTTCGTTCGGCAACTTCACCTAACTCATAAATATGCCTTGTCAGAACAAGATTAGGATATAACATCAATGTTAAAATAAAAGACAATGCAAAAAGAAGAAACCATCGCGGGTATTCAGAACTGAAAAAGTTTGTTTTGGATGTTTTTTTTACGAGTCGCATTTGTTTTCATAAGCCTCTATAATATCAGAAACCAGTTTATGACGAACAACATCTTGTTTATTAAACATTACAAAACGTATATCTTTAATGGGTTCAAGTATCTTTGTCGCCTCAATCAGGCCAGATGATTTATTGTGTGGTAAATCAATCTGTGTAATGTCGCCGGTAATGACAGCTTTTGTATGATAACCCATTCGTGTTAGAAACATTTTCATTTGTTCGGATGTTGTATTTTGGGCTTCATCAAGGATGACAAATGAATCGTTTAAAGTTCGTCCACGCATAAAAGCTAAAGGTGCAACTTCTATAGCACCTTTATGCATTAAATCTGATACCTTTTCATATGGCATCATGTCATGAAGTGCATCGTATAGAGGGCGCAAGTAAGGATTCACTTTTTCAGCCAGATCACCCGGTAAAAAACCCAAAGATTCACCAGCTTCAACTGCTGGCCGGGTCAGTACAATCCGGCGTATATCATTATTGGATAATGAGGATACAGCCATTGCCATCGCCAGATATGTTTTACCTGTTCCAGCCGGACCAATGCCAAAAACAATATCATAAGTTCTTATGGATTCAATATATTCTTTTTGATTTTTGGAGCGCGGCGTTATGGGCGCTTTTTTAGTTGTTATAAATACTGAGTCTAAAAAAATTTTTTTCAAATCAGCGGTATCATCATGACTGAGGATGCGTATGGCATATTCAACATCACGAGAATAAATTGGAAAATTTAATTGAAGCAATCGATAAAGTTGTTGGATAATGGTTAAAGATAGTCGAGATAGGACGGGTTCTCCTCGAATGATAATACTGTTTCCGCGGTGATAAATTTTTACATCAAGTTCCTGAGCAATGATATTCAAATGCTTGTTCTTTTCTCCAAATAGTTGCCCCAGGAATTGAACGTCGTCAAAATCCAGGATCAATTGCCCCGATTTTTCTGTAATAGTGATTCCATTCAACGATAAAGGTTGATCCATAAAAAAATCCATATGTTAACATCATGCCTGATTCCTAAATTAATCATCATGCTCTCAGGCAAATTATGAAAAAGAGGTGTTTATTCGAAAAAATATGATATATCTATATAGAAGTTTTTTTCATATTTATGGAATCTTGTCAAAATAAATCTCTCAGGAATTAAAATTTCATGAAATTTCAGATAAATACAAGGAAGATTCTTTCTGGAATAACAGATTATCCTTTTTTGGGGATAACAATAACAGGAGGGCTCATTGCACAAATCATTGCCACATTTCAGGTTTATTATGAAAATTTATGGATAATCGAACAAATTCAAATTGTGAAAGCAAATGGATATATCGCTGTACCCAATTCGCTGATCATTCCATATTTGAAAGCTATTCAAACTGCATTTTGTGGTGGACTTTTTTTTTCCACAACCATAGGATTGGGAATAACAGTTCTTTGCTATCTATTGGGAAGGTTTTGGATATGTCAGACCAAAAGAAATAAATATGTACTTGGGTGTATATTCATGCAATGGATATATGCACTGTATCAATCAAATGTGAAGGGCTGGAGTTCTTTTTCATGCTACCTGATCATTTTGGCACCTGTTGTTTTTTATCTATCTGTGTTAATTCCTGATAAAAAAACAGTCAATGTAAAAAAAATAATTTTGTTTTGGCTAAGTCCTATCATTATTATGCTTACAATTATTTATGGTATGGATCGCACCATTTCCTTTATCTCTATAAGAGACTATCTGCTGCTATCAAATCGTTTAGGAAATATATGCAATGACTTTTATTATAGATATACATTGTATCCCAGCGAAATGATCAAACCTTTTTCACTAAAACAGCAAAAAACATGCTGCATTATAGCTCAAGACCTTGAAACTGATCAACCTTTAATAAAACAGAGAATTCAAGCTGTTCAGCAAAAATGTATTGAAAATGATTATCTGGTTATTTCAGATCACACAAAAGCAGATTTAATGCTTGTGATCAATAAGCATCATCTGTTGTTTCAAGTGCATGGGGACATTAAAATTAAGGCATCCATTCAAACATTTTTACGTAAATCAACATCACTGTTTGATAAATTTTCCATGCTCACAGATGTCAATGAATTTTTTCGCTCCTGTATTTTTTTATCTTTATTATTTGCAAGCCCATTAGTTGTATACATTTTTTTTATGAAAACATTATCAGGCCTTTGTCAAATGATAAACATTCAATCCGAATTGAGTGATTTTCTTGTTATTTCGGTTGCCTGTACGATATTAATATCTGTGTTAATAACGTTTCCCTCAACAAATAAAAATGATATGGTATCCAATTCCTGGGATCAATTATTCCAAAAAGCTTGTTCTCAAAATAACTGGAAGCAAGCCGTTGAACTTTTAAAAATAAAAAAAATGAAAAAAAACTGCCAATTAGTTTCAAAATACTTAAAACAAACAGATCATCCGGTATTAAAATACTGGATGATAAGGTATCTGTCAAAATGTCATGACCCAACATTACGTTCATTGTTTTACAAACTTTTAAATGATTCTCAAGTCAATGTTGTGTGTCAATCGTTATATGCTCTTGGGCGCCAAAGAGATAGAAATTCTATACAAAAAATTCTTGAATTGATTAAATCGTCAAACCACTGGTATATCCAGATGTATGCATATAGAGCATTAAAAAGGGCTGGATGGCACAATAACGCCAAAAAAGATATTTCCTTTACACAATGATCTTTCTTGAAATGAACTTAAAGCTGCGTTATTGTAGCATGTGTTAGTGCCTGTAAGTGTTTATCCATGTGACATATGAAAAAATAAAGTTGAACAATCATATTGTTCTTTCTAAGGAAAAAAAATGAATAAATATCAAAGTACAATATCAGAGCCTGTCTCATGTAAAGGCGTCGGGCTACATTCAGGACACACTGTTACATTAACTTTAAAACCTGGACAGCCAAATCAGGGCATCATTTTTGTTCGAACTGATTTACCGGGTCAACCCAGAGTCCAAGCCATTTTTCAACGTGTAGTAGATACAAGTCTTGCCACTGTGCTGGGAGATGAAGGCGCTATTGTGTCAACCACAGAGCATTTAGCAGCTGCTTTTACTGGTCTGGGCATTGATAATGTAACAGTTGAAATAGATGCATATGAGGTTCCTATCATGGATGGAAGTGCTGCCTCTTTTGCTGATTTAATTAACAAAGCCGGAATTGTCACTCAAGATTATCCTAAAATCTTTTTTATAATGAAAGAACCGCTTGAGGTTGAAAATGCTGATAAATATGTGCGTGTTGAACCATATGAAGGTTTTAGAATATCATGTACCATTGATTTTAACCATCCTCTCATTGGACATCAAGAGTTTGAATTGGATGTTACACCAGATAAATTTGCATCAGACATCGCACCTGCCAGAACATTTGGTTTTGTTCATGAACTTGAAATGATGAGAAATTATGGTCTGGCTAAAGGAGGGTCTCTGGAAAATGCCATTGTTGTCGATAAAGACAAGATTCTAAATGAAGAGGGACTCAGATTCAAAGATGAATTTGTACGCCATAAAATTCTTGACTGTATTGGTGATTTTTCGTTGTTGGGAATGCCAATCTGTGGACATATTAAGATTCATAAATCAGGGCATGCACTTCACCATGTGTTTTTAGAGACATTTTTCAGCAGAAAAGATTGCTGGGCTACGAAAACACTTTAACATAAGGAATTAAATAAATGATTTTATATAAATGGAAAGTGTTATTGGATATATCTCATTTTTTGAAAACTCAACTTAATGTTTTTTCCGGACATAAGAAAAAAAGTTCTTGTAAAAAGTTTTTCTGTTTAATTTTACTGCTCTTTTTATTCATATCTACATTTCCAACACTTTCTTTTTCTGGTGAAGCCCAATTAACTGATATTATTGTCACCAATACAAGAGATGATTTACTATTATACATGGGGATTGAAGGATGCTTTTCGCATGAAGTGACTAAAGCAATTATGAGCGGTGTACCTGCAACATTCACAACCTTTATTGGTCTGTATAAAATGAGGCGTTTTTGGGTAGATCAAGAAATCTCAGCAATTCAGGTAACCCATACGATTAAATATGATCCCATGAAAAAAGAATTTAGTGTTACAAGATCATGGGATAATAATAGCCCATTTATAACCCAGTCTTTTCCTGAAGCACAAAAAAGAATGTCCCGAATTGATAATCTGAAAATTACCCCTTTAAATGAACTATCAAAAGGAAGTCAATATCAAATAAGGGCCAAAGCGGCATTGGATGAAGTAAAATTGCCTTTTTATTTACATTATGTCTTGTTTTTTGTGTCATTATGGGATCTTGAAACAGATTGGTATACAATCGATTTTGTTTATTGAACGATGCCCGGGTAACACCCATTAAAATTAATAAAGAGCAACTTTTTGTGTTGCACCCCCTTTGCCCCCACTATGGAATGGTAAATTTGATTGAGTAGACTATTCAATTTTTTTTCCTATATAGAATACATATCCATAATACTGTTTATATTTATAGTACAATTGAGCTTCATACCTTTCATTTTCAACAAATTCTTCGGCAAGTTTATTACCTGCATATTTTCTTAAAAATTTTTCCTGAGCGGAAATCTGAGGAACATAAAAATTTTCAATCCAGCAATTTTCAGGCAAGATAAACGTAGCAACTGGTATATATCCAGCAGTTTGCATTTGTTTGACTTTATTTGCTATGGTATCTATTTCCGAATAAGAATTTTTCCAAAACTGATTGATTTCATCAGGTCTGTTTTCAGTAAACCATGATGCTTCAGATACAGCAATATACCCTCCAGGCTTCAAAAAATGATACCATTCATTTATTCCTCGTTCAAAGCCGATATTATAAATTGCTCCTTCTGACCAGATCAAATCTAATGTTTCATTCTGAAAAAAAGGATTGTCCATTGAACCAACAATACCACTCACTCTATCCTGACAATTTTGTTGCTGGCTGTTGATATTAAATAAATCTATAAATATAGGGAATAAGTCGATTCCTGTAATGTGACCAGGCGTATGATTGGCAATGACCATCGTCTGACCACCTGTCCCACAACCAATATCAGCAATTTGTGATTCATTTGTCAGATGATCAATAAAGCTCAATGCTTTAATTGTCACTTCAGGACTTCCAGGTCCTTGTCGTTCCATGAAAGAAAAATATTCGCAGATTAATTCAAAATCAAATGAATGAATTGATTTATCTGTGTCACTCATCTTGTTTTCCTTTTTTTAATTTTTTTCCAGTTTTCTATCCACTTAGGAATGCTCGAAAAATATAAGTTCCCCTTTTACAATTGTACATTTCGTGGTTATAGATCGTAGAGACGTAGCATGCGACGTCTCTACAAACAAAAACCGAAAATGTAATTTAAAAAATGGGGAATTTATTTTCTGAGCATTCCTTATATCTAATCAACTCTATTCATACAAGGCAAAATGTTTGTAGATGAATCAATTGTATGATATAATTGAAAACATAATAGCCAAATAAACGAAGGACGAATAAATAGATGAAATACATATTTCGAAAAATCCTTTTTGATCAGAGAGATCATGAATTACTGAGAATTGTCAACAATATTCAACAAGCTGACAAAACACAGGATTATTTTAAAAGGCATTTTTATCCCTATTTTCATCCGCGAGGTATTCAAGAAATGGCTCAATCGCGTGGTATTCGAATTGCCTATGCTGTGATTCATTTATTAAATTCTCTTGAAGTTGGCGCTATGAATGAACGTTTGAATGCATTACGTTTACTCAGAGATGAAGTTTTCAATGCATCGGAAACATCCCTTCAGCGCAATACTGCACGTATTCTTGTACAAATTATGAAAGAATTGGTTAGGGCCAAAGGAGATTATGTTCGGCAGTTTGAGTTGGCTCATAATTTTCGCATGGCTACATCTGGAAAACCTCGAATTATTCGAAAATTGCTCAAACAGTATCATCTTTTAGAAATGCCTGAAAACTGGAGTCAACTGTCTTTTGATGATCATGTTCACGATGCCAATACCAAAGGCCGAAAAACGTCATCTCATTTAATCATGGATGCCTGGATTAAAGGAATTCGAAGACTTCGCGTTATTTACTATAATTATCTCGAACCACGCTTTGTCACTGAACTGTTGGAATCAGCAAAAATAATGGGTATTTCAGTTCGAATTGGTATTGAAATTACAACCTTGTTTCAAGAAAAAAAGACCCAAATTATTTGGGTTCCAAGAGGTTTTCTTGATTCTCAGGCTTTTTTATGTTTCCTGGCCGACCAAAGAACATCTGCATTTATGAAATGGGGTCGTCAATTATCTGAATATCAAAAAAAATGCGTTTTAGAGTTGTTGGATAATTATAATACAACATATCGACATCAATTGAATCAGGACTATCAGCTTCAATTAGAAACTGTTTCCAAAAAAGAATTTTTGAATTTTGTTGGACTTGGACAGGCATCACGTTTTCATCTGGCGATGCTTATTGATCAAAAAATTCAGGAAATAATTCAAGATCAAGAAAAATTTGCAGAACAAGATAATGCTCATTTACAAGATTTATATGCTGAAACCATTTTGGAAAAATATCTAAAAAAGGATACTTCTTTAGATTATCATGTAAACTGTTCCTCTACATGCAGGGACAATTGCCCAGAATTGCTAAAAATGCCTGTTCAAGAAATTGTTGGTCTGTTGATACAATTACATTCTGCCTATCGGATTACACTTAATTTAAAAGGATTAACTGCTGAAAACGTTTTGGAATTGCTATATGACTGTGAAGGAACCATTACCCGACTTGAAATATATAATTTAAAAAATAATGCCACTGAAGGGGCAGAACATATTAATGATATTGTCAAACTTCAAAAAGCATTAAATGAGGGTAATGTTATTGCCTTAAAGCGAATGATACGTGAAATGATCAATACTTTGAAAAATGATGACTCTTCTGATGAAAAGAATGTTGACAACCGAATTTATAAATTAACAACGATGCTCCATGATATTGATACCATAAAGTCAAAGTATCAATACACTCCCCTTAAAGCACGCATTGGCAGCGATTCCATAGGTCGATCCAAAAAAGTAAAAGGAATGGGCTTTGCAATCATTGATACCCTTCCAAAAAGAACCCAAAGAGAAATCAAAGAAGAAAAAGATGCCCAACGTTCTGTCATACCTGTGCATTTAGAAGCCTTTAAGCGAACGACCTATGTTCCAATAAAAACTCATCATCCCAGATTAAATCAATTTTTGGAAAGTATTCGAAAAGGGTCAGTCATATCAAGATTGGGCTATAAAAAAGATAATGATTGGGTCGTTCATGAGTTTCCAAAAATGTCATCAAAAGGCAATGTTGTAACGCTTGGCGGTGTTCATCAAACATCAAAACCAGAAAAAAAGAAAGAATCAACATCACTTGAAGATCGACTGAATCCCAGGCATTCCTTAAAATATCTCAATACCACGATTAAAAACTTCATGAAAGTGCTGGTGGGATTTGTTCCAGCATTTGCGACATTTGTTCTGACTCATGATTGGTGGGTTCTTGCATATTTAGGCGCCTTTATCTGGTTTGGTATTACAGGTTTTAGAAATATTATTCAATCTGTATTAGGTGGCGGAGGCTTTAGACGTTCACCATTGTTGCGATGGAATGATTATGTCAGTTGGGAACGATTAACAGACTCGCTTCTGTTTACTGGATTTTCAGTTCCTCTGCTCGATTATATTGTTAAAACAGTATTTTTACAAAATATGTTCAATATTACCACAGCCAATCATCCTTTTGCTCTTTATTCAATCATGGCACTGGCAAATGGTCTTTATTTATCAAGCCATAATGCATTTCGAGGTTTACCGAAAGGCGCTATTATTGGAAATTTTTTTCGCAGTATTTTATCTATTCCTTTAGCCATTGTTTACAATTTGGGTGTTGAAGCTATTTTTGGTGTCGTTGGAATGGCACATGTTGACGATCTTTTACAAAAGTCCGCGGCAATCATTTCAAAGGCTGCTTCAGATACTGTTGCAGGCATTATTGAAGGTTCAGCCGACAGATTTCATAACATCAAAATGCGATTAAGTGATTATCAGGATCGCCTAAGACAGTTGTTCAATATATATTCAAGCCTGGAAATGATGTTTCCTGAAAAACAACCCCTTGAATTATTAAAAGATCCTGAATATATCATGAAATCAAGCAATTCTGAAGCTCATGATCTTGGAAAAATTATTTTAATCACCGCTTTGGATATGCTTTATTTCTGGATGTACCAACCACGCGCTCGAAGTGCTATTCGTCAATTGATTTCATCCTTATCTGATGAAGAAAAAACCATTTTCTTTAAATCACAGCAAATATTAAGTTGGAAAAAAGAAATAAGCCTCTTACTGGTGAATGGTTTTGTTGGACACAATTTTTCCAGCGCATTGGCTTTTTATTTGGGCAGATCCGATGAATATATGGATGCAGTACTCCGAATGAAAAATACACCATAGATCTTAACTGATTATATCGGATTTTGGGGAGCTTTTTTTTTAGCCCTGAAAGGCTCTAAAAAAAGCTCCCCAAAATCCAATATAATCAGCAAAGATTTAGCTAAGGAATTCAAAAAAAATAAGTTCCTCATTTCAGAAAAAGTAAATTCTGTTCATTTTGAACCTGGATTACGCTGAAGAAGATGAATAAGATGAAATAAG
>Ga0272440_1003132_pt1 | contig 12496 bp, 15 predicted proteins | sample SSMMMBAug17_FD_192440 | JGI IMG/M metagenome (GOLD analysis project Ga0272440, IMG submission 192440) | Marine sediment archaeal communities from Little Sippewissett salt marsh, Falmouth, MA, United States - SSM-MMB-Aug17 | ecosystem: Environmental > Aquatic > Marine > Wetlands > Sediment ...
AAGTTTCATGCCACCTCTTACTGGTATATCAGTAAAGAAAGAGAAAAAGATTTCTTTTATAGTGATGCTGTTAGTGTGGAAAAGCTTGTTTTTTTTCATTTAAAATCAAAACCAATGAAAGATTGGCAAAAAATAAGTGATTTAAAAGGATATCAAATTGGAGCAACCAGAGAATACACGTACACAAAAGAATTCTGGGATGCTGCAAAAGCAAAACAAATAAAAGTAAATATTGTTACTACAGACAAACAAAATTTTCAAAAATTGTTAAGTGGACGAATTGATATTTATCCCTCAGATATAATAACAGGTTATAGCATCTTAAAAAAAGATTTTAAAGCAGACAAATCTCAGCTTATTACATATCATAAAAAACCTTTATCTGAAACCACTGGTCATTTGTTGTTTCCAAGAATTAAAAAAGAGTCTGAGCATTACTTAAAGATATTCAATCAAGGATTGGCAAAACTAAAAGAAAAAGGATTGTATGATCTTTATATGAAAGATTTGTTAGCTGGTAAGTATACAGACTAATCATTTATCAATTATCTGATAATTTTCCCTGACTAAAAAAAAGTCAGGGAAAAAATTCATGATCATTATATTTAAATTACATTTTGCTGGTAATTAATGTATATTTTTTGATCATCCATAATTTGTGACTTAATGCAGTATATTGATACTTTTCAATACCCACAGGAATTCTACAAACTATTGGTTGTTTTAAAATATAGTTCTTACCAAACAATCTATTACCAAAATTAAAGGTACTTAAAATAAAATATGCAGAATTTGCTTCAGAAACTTTGAAAAACAATTTGATAATTTCACTCCCTTTCCCAAATGAAATTATTTTTTTAGGAACTGCTGCCATACTAATTTTTTTTACTTTCAAGCGTTTACTATAGACTTGAATAGCTTTTACAAAATCATATTCCATGGTAACAGTTCCTTTTTGAGATGAAATAAGGTCAGCTCCTAAAACAGTTCCTCTTCCATAAAATACAGGATCAACCCTTTGTGAAAAATCTGCATCTAAATGTATTGAAACCTGAACAGTATCACCAGATTTTCCACCAAGAGGAAAAAAAAGAGCATTGCTTTCCTTTGAAAAAGCACTCTTTGTTTGGATAGAAATGATCAGAATTCCAAATATAATCAAGGTATTTAAAAATATTTTAATAATATAATTCTTTTTCATTTGACTACCTCCTTATTTGGAAAGATTCTTTATTGAAACTTTCCTTAATATTACTATAATTAGTAAAAAGACATATGTCAATAAAAGTATACATTTTAAATATTTATAAACAATAGTAATTATATATAATGTTTATAATGGATAAAATAAGTAATTCTTAAATAAATGAATACTATTTAGTTAATATTGATATTGCTCTTGCTCTTGCTCTTGTATCCATTGGTTATTCAAATGTATCGGAAAACAAAAATTCTATAGATGATTAATAAATATAAAATATTTTTTAAAAGTTATTCAGCTCAAACAGTTTCCCTAAGGGTCTTATGTTCTATTATCTAAATAAATCATTTATAATTTATTTTTTTATTTTTTAAATGGTCATTATTCCTTGAATTTAAATCAGAAAATTGATACATTAAATTTTTAGTATTTGAAACGATCAATGGAAAAGAAGAAAGGGTTTTTTTATGAGCAATGTAAAAAAAACAAAATGTACGGGATGTCAACAATCCTATCGTATTCCTGAATCAAAAGAAGGCAAAACTGCTACCTGTAAGAAGTGTGGTCAAAAATTTAAAATTAAATTTGAACCATCATCAGAGTCACCCCCGAAAACAAAAAAAACAACTACTTCAGAAAAAAAGAAACCAACATCCGCAAAAACTGCTCCTTCCAAAAGCCCAAAAACAGAAACAAAAACGAAAGAGTCTCCAAAACCTGATCCTCAAGAATCTTCTGAACCAGATTCACAAGAAACAACAAAACAAGAACCTGAAGAAGTTAAAGCTCAAGAAAAGCCTGAAACAGAAACTCAAGAAAAGCCTGAAACAGAAGCTCAAGAAAAGCCTGAAACAGAAGAAAAAGCCAATGAATCAAGCAAAGCTGAAGATGATGATCAGTCATTTGATTCTATTACAGATGCCAGCACAACTGATATTGAAGGAGCTGCAAATGAAGAGACTGAGTCCGAAGATGCAAAAACTCCAGAAGAAGAACCCAAAAAAGAAGAACCACCTCCTCCACCAAAAGAAAAAAAGAAAATGTTGGAATATGACAGAAGTTATAGACCTCTTGATCCTGATACATTGATGGAATCTCTTGATATTGTTGTCTCGGAAAATGATGCATTGGAAGCACATCTTGTTGTAAAAAAACCATTGGAACGTGATACAACCTATAAAGATATTCATTTTTTTCTTGCTGAAAAGAAAGTAGTCTTTGGTGTTATGGATGAAGATAAAATAAAAAATTTCCTTAAGAAAAAATTATTGCATAATCGTCCCTGGCTTGTAGCAGAAGGAAAGGCACCTGTTCCACCAAAGGATGGTGAGGTCAATTATATGTTTGATGTTAATCCTCTAAAGCAAATTCCAGCTGCAGAAGAAAATGATTCAAAAGAACGTATTGACTTCAAAGATCGTGGTGAAATGCCATATGTAAAAAAAGGCGACCTTATTGCTGAAAGAACCCCTGGTATACCTGGTGTTCAAGGTATGGATGTATATGGCAAACCAATAAAAACTAAAAAAGCTAAACAGGCCACCTTACGCTGCGGTGAAGGTGTTGAGCTTTCATATGATAAACGACTAGGTAATGCAAAAATTGATGGTTTACCAATGTTATTGGTTGAAAGAAATCAGGAAAAAGTAATTGTTTTACCAGAATACTTTATCAAAGGTGACTTAAATCTTAAAACTGGTCATGCCAAATTTAAAGGTCCTGTTGTCGTTGAAGGTACTGTTGAAAATGGATTTAAAGTTATCAGCGCACAATTATCAGCAAAAGAAATAATGAAAGCAGAGATTGATGTTGAAGGCGATGTTCTTGTTGGTGGAGGAGTAATTGGAGCAACCATTCAGTCAAAAGGAAAAGTTGAAGCAAAATTTATTAAAGGTGCAACCATTGATTGTCTTGGAAACGTAACAGCACCAGGTGGAATTATAGATTCAAAAATTAATACAAGTGGTGAATGTATTGTTGAAAAAGGAAAAATTTTAAATTCAGAAATTTGTGCTTATCAAGGAATTAGTACACGAGATATTGGATCTCATACATCTCCTGAATCAACCATAACTATTGGTGTTGATCCTGCTCTATTGAAACAGGTTAAACAATTTGAAGCAGAAATTGCAGAAAAAAATAAAGAATTGGAAAAAGTCAAGGAAGAAAGCAAAATTTCTGAAGAAACAACCCAAAAATTGGAGGAAATTGTTTCAAAAATAGGACCTCTTCAGGAATCTGTAGAAAAAACCGAAGCATTACGTCCAGCCCTGGCTCAAAAATTAGAAGCTGTTAAAAAGAAAGGGAAGAAAAAAGAACTTAAGCAAACAATTAAGATGATCCAGGAAATTGAAACCAAATTTCAAGCAGCCAAAAAAAATCTGGCACAACTAAAAGAAGAACGTGAAACCATTGAAAAAGAAATGGGTGCCCTGGTAGAAATCGAAAAAGCTATTAACGAACTACAAAGCAAACTTGACGAAGTAAATGAGCTTATTCTTGATGATCGCCAGAATGCACCTGTAAAAGTAACTGGAAATGCATATCGAGGAACTATCATTAAAGGAGTTCATTCTGAACTTGAAATGAAAGATGATGAAAATAAGGTTGTAATACAAGAAGTATACAAAGTTGATGAAGAAGACAAAGTAGAGTCTGTTATTGTGAGTGAGCCTTTTACAGAAGAAAAAAAAGATAAAAAAGGTAAAAAATAAATGACAATATGGAAATAATTGTTTTAGGAATGCATAGGTCTTGAAATTTTCTTGAAAACCTTGATCATAATTTTTTCAGCTGTAGAAAATTCTGATCTTGAAAATATAATTTATTTTTAGGACAACAAATGCCTTTAAAAAAACAAAAATATCCATTTGAAGACCAACTTAATTTTTCAAAAGAAAACAAAACAATTTATCATAAATATATTAATACTCCATTGATCAATTATATTTCAACCTCACCAAAACGTTTATTGGATATTGGTTGTGCATCAGGTAAATTAGGTGGAGTTTTAAAATCTAAATTTCCTGGACTATATGTTGCTGGCATTGAACCAAATATCACCGCAGCAAAACAGGCAGAGAAATATTTGGATCATGTCATAAACGGAACCTTTGAAACCATTAATATTAAGACCGAGGGCATTGAGCCTAATTCTTTTGATACTGCTATCTTATCTGACGTTATTGAGCATGTTTATAATCCATGGGATATGATGATTAGCTTAAAAAAATGGCTTTCTCCAGGTGCTCAGGTATTAATGTCTATTCCAAATATTCAAAATATCAGAATACTCGAAGATCTGTTTCAAAATGGGAAATGGGAATACCTTACTGAAGGCTTAATGGATGTTACACATATACGCTTTTTTACTCGAAATTCTATCATTCAATTTATACAAGATACAGGATATAAGCTATGTCGTATAAATTCTATTATTGATCAGAAATGGAAAGAATTGTTTGAAAAAAGTCGAGATCTTTCAAAAATAAATATCCAATTGGATAAAATATCCCTTAACAATCTTACCCCTTTTGAAGTTGAAAATTTATGTACATGGCAGTTTTTAGTTCATGCAGAACTGCATTAATGAACAGTTATAAAATAACAAATATTAATAAAAATAATGTGAATTACAACAATTAGGTTGTAATGATTTCTATGGTATGATACACACCGATTTTTTATTCAATACTAAATACAATAGTCTGTTTTGATTTTTGATGCCCAAGACATGGCCTCACTATTTGTTCAACTTAAGGAGGAACATATTAATGAAAAAAATTTTTTTTATAACCACATTTATTCTTTCAACATTATGCCTTATGATTTCAATCCATGCTCAGGAAGACATGGTTGAAATTGATAATTCAGTCTTTAAAAATCCCCAACGTCCGGCTGCTGTATTTAAACACGATTTGCATAATGAAAAAGCTGGTACCGAAGACTGTGCTATTTGTCATCATGTGTATGATGAAAATGGCAAACTTAGTGAGGGTGAATCATCAGAAGATTCCAGATGTTCAGATTGTCATGACTTAAAATCTTCAGGTACTAAACCCGGACTTATGAATGCTTTTCATTTAAGTTGTAAAGGTTGTCATTTAGAGAAAAAAGCCGGCCCAATTTTGTGTGGAGAATGTCACATAGAAAAAGGCAAATAAAAGCTAAATCTTTTTTTTAATTGAAATTAATGGGTATTTAGTCAGTCTCCTATTATTTACAGATTTGACTTATACCCTTTTTTTTTTATGCAATATTATTACGATTATGAATTAAATCTTCATGGATACACTGTAAATGAAGCTATAAATTTTTTCATTTCTTTCTACAATTCTTGCGCACATAAACAAAAAGGGGCAAGGTTGTGCATAATTCATGGCTATGGATCAACAGGAGGTGGTGGAAAAATACGATCAGCATTGAGAAAATTGTTGATAAGTCAAAATAATAATCTTAACTGGGTTTCTGGTGAACAAATAGATGGTAACCCTGGTATAACGTATATAAAAACATATAATTTATTACCTGAAACTCATGAAAATTTAGCATGTGAAATCATGAAATTTTGTCATACCCCTAAAACCAGAGAAAAAATTGCAGGGCATTTTCGAAAACATGGTGATCAATGTGTATTAAAAGCAATAAAGTATTTGGAAAAGAATAGTCTTTTGACAACTTGTTGGAAAGGCAAACATAAATGCTACAAAACCCATTAAGGATAATAAAAAAATGCATTCAAATGAAAATGTTAATTTATATTTAAAACCAACACATTTCATAGACTCAAGTCATCCAAATATTATTGATTTTGTAAATAATATAGAACTTTCAAATAAAAACTCACGAGAAAAAGCAATCCTGCTTTTTAATATCGTTAGAGATCAGATTATTTATGACCCATTCACATTCAATTTAAAACCAGATTACTTAAAAGCCAGCAATATTGTAAAACAAAAAAAATCGTTTTGTATTCCTAAAGCAATTTTATTAGCAGCAGTTGCAAGAGCCTCTGATATTCCTGCAAGATTGGGCTTTGCTAATCTTAAAAATTATAGAATGGGTAAAGAATTAAAAGAATTACTTCAAACAAATTTATTAGCATGGCATGGATATGTTGAACTCTTTTTGAATGATAAGTGGATAAAAGCAACCCCCGCATACAATAAAGACTTATCTGAACATACAAATACACCTTCTGTTGAATTTGATGGTAAAACACATGCCATCTTTCCAGAAAAAGATAATGATGGCAACCGCCATATGGAATATCTTACATATCATGGAACATTTCCAGATTTACCCCTGGAAAAAATTAAAGAATCAATGATAAACTATTATCCCATGCTCAAAGAGCATGATGAATTAAAAAGAAAATATTTCTAAGGAGGAAATATGGCTGAAACAATTGATGAAATATCTATCAAGTACGAAGAAGATGGAAAACTAATTGTTGAGCAACTTGATAAAGAAGTTTTATCTAAAGGTGCCTGGACAACAATTATATTTAAGTTCAGACAGTGGGACAATAAAAAAGATGATTATGGTCCTGAAAAATTTACTATTCGTCGTTATAGAAAATTAAAAGGTGAATATAAACAACAAACAAAATTCAACATTTCAAGTAAAGATCAGGCAGAAAAAATTGTTGCGGCACTTCAAAAGTGGATTTAATCACTTAAAGCGCTTCTTACAATTAAATAAGTGTAAGAAAGAAATTTAATTAAAATGATCGTGACATAATCACTACACTTGAATATTGCAAATGACTGTGATAAAAAATTTATTTGTTTAAAATTTTTGAAAAGGAAGGGGTCTCATGACATCAACCGATTTAAAAAATGCATTAAAGAAAGGACGTCCACCAAATATAGAGAGATTATTTCCTAACTCTAATGCATTGATAGTTAGCGGAAAAGTAATTGATCGTGCCATGCTGGCAAAAAAAAATGCTATAGCAATAGCAGCTAATGGCAGAAATAGTTTTGTTATTCGTGGTGTACTTCGTGCTGCGCAAAAAGCCAATGCTGCAATTATTATTGAAATTGCTCGATCAGAAGGTGGTATGAATGCTTATTGTCCTATCAGTATGTGGAATTTAGCAAGAATGGTAGACTCTTATTGCAATGAAATGAATATAACCATACCTGTAGCAATTCATGCTGATCATTTTGGAATAAAAAATAAAGATGATCATAAAACTGCAAAAACAGAAATTCCTTCATTGTTTGATGCAGGAATAACATCCATTGCAATTGATGCATCACATCTTCCAGATGATGAAAACCTTCTTACAAGCATAGATTTAAATCCACTTGTTCCAACATGGGCAGGTCTTGAGACTGAAGTTGGTGAAATAAAAGGAAAATTTGGATTATCTTCAAAAGAAGAAGCTTTGTTTTTAATACAAGGTTTAAATGCACATAATATTTATCCTGATTGGATAGCATTAAATAATGGATCAGTTCATGGTATTGAAGAAAGTGGTAGTGGAATTCAAGTCGAATTGACTACAGAAATACATGATGCACTTGCTCCATATCATATATCTGGTGCACAACATGGAACATCTGGTAATAATTCTCAACGTCTTAGGGAAATTGCAAATAAAACAAAAACAACAAAAGCTAATGTTGCTACAGCTTTGCAAATGGTTTCCTGGGGAGTTGATGTTAATGATGATGGCAATGCTTGTTTAGATGAAAATGGTAGGCCTATTAAAAAAGCAGACATTGGTGTTCTTGATAGTACCTGGGAAAAAATGACTGCCTATGCAGATTCAAAAAATATTAAAAAGAATGATTATAAAAAATTAAATTTACCTTTTGAAAATACATTGCTGGCTCAACCAAAAGAAATTCAGGAAAGAATGATTTCAGCTGTTACGGATTTTGCATACCAAATGATCGTTAATGTTTTTCAAGCAGGTGATACTGCAGGTCATGCCATTGACATTATTAACAATGCAGATTCATACGATATAGGTCCGAAAGCTGATCGAATTGAATCACCGGATAACTGGACAGCTGACAAAATTCGTGAACGTGCAAAAATGCTTACAGGAGATAAAGGGCCTGAAGGTGATTTTGATGATTAATGGCCAATGAACAATGAATAAAAGACGATATTGCCATTTTTGTGGGAAAAATTTGATTAAATGTCATATTGAAGGTAGAGAACGTTATTATTGTGAGAATTGTGAAACTCCGATTTATGAAAATCCTATTCCTGCCAGTGCTATTGTTTTAGTAGATGACAAAAATCGTCTGTTACTTGTTAAACGCTCAGTAGAACCTAAAATTGGATACTGGTGTTTGCCAGGTGGTTTTATGGAATTAGGTGAAACACCAGAATCCTCTGCATTAAGAGAGCTTGAAGAAGAAACAGGAATAAGTGGGCAGATTAACCAATTACTTGGCCTGACCACACATGAAAGTCCAAGGTATCATACCATTTTAATGATGGGGTATCTTGTAAAAAATTATCATGGGAACTTGATTGCTGGAGATGATGCATCTGATGCTAAATTTTTTTATTCGCATCATCTTCCAGAAATAGCATTTGATAGCCATATTAACTTTATTACTAAATATTATGGAAAATCAAATTTTTCAATGTTCTCAAAAAAAAGAAGCTAAAGACAGCCCATGCCTGTATTTGAATACACAGCCCTTGATCAAAAAGGGAAAAATCGTTCTGGAATTATTGATGCCGATAGTGCAACCGATGCTCGTCAAAAATTAAAAAATAAAAGCCTTTACCCGACATCATTAAAAGAAGCCCCTGACCATTTAAAAACAAGTTCAGGGTCTAAAGGTTTTAATTTAAATATTCAGGGGCTTTTTACCCGAGTAAAAACCGCTGAAGTTACTATAATGACCCGTCAACTGGCAACATTGGTTGGAGCAGGTCTTCCATTGGTTACAGCAATCGGCTCTCTATTGCCCCAAACCCCTAACCCGGCTTTTAAGCAAACCCTGGCTCAAATCAAAGATTTGATAGTTGAAGGTAACAGCTTTGCAAAAGCCCTGGAACAATATCCAAAAATATTCTCTGAGTTATTCATCAACATGGTTCGTGCTGGTGAAGCATCTGGTGCTATTGAAATTGTTTTAGATCGACTGGCAGAGCTGTCTGAAAAACAGCAAGAACTAAGAGGGCGTATTAGATCAGCTCTTGCATATCCCATATTTATGCTTTTTTTGGGCTGCGCTGTTTTATTTATTCTTATGGCATATATTGTACCTAATATTACTTCTATTTTTGATGATATGGGCCAGACTCTTCCAGGACCTACAATATTTTTAATATCGGTAAGTAGTTTTATTGAGAAATTTTGGTGGGTTATATTGCTTCTTGTAGCAATAGTTGTCATTGTTTTACGCCAACTGGTTAAGACTGAAAAAGGAAAATATACAAAAGATAGATTACTTCTCAAATTTCCATTAACAGGAACATTGGCACAAAAGCTTGCTGTAGCTCGTTTTGGTCGTACTCTCGGCTCATTAATTGAAAATGGTGTTTCTTTAATTCCAGCTCTTGGGATTGTAAAAAATGTTGTTGGGAATGTTTTAATAGCAGACATTATTGATGAAGCTGTTGACGACATTGGAAAAGGTGAAGGCCTGGGAAATGCTCTTTCAAAAAGCGATATATTTCCTCCTATCTCAATTCAAATGATTCAAGTTGGAGAGCAAAGTGGTGAGCTTGAAAAAATGCTAAATAAAGTTGCTGATATTTATGAAAATGAAGTTGAATCTGCTATACTTGCAATGACATCCATGCTTGAACCTTTAATGATTTTGACTATGGGAGTACTTATGGGCTTTGTTGTTATTTCTATATTGCTGCCGATTGTAGAAATGAATCAATTGGTTAAATAGCCAATTGAAAGAGATTAAGTTCATAGAAACAATTATAAACTTGACTTGTTTGATTACCAGATTATGTTAAATTTACATAAATAAAAGTATTTATATATTATTTTGCCATTTTTTTTGTGGCAAATTAGATATGTTCTATAACATAAAATATAGATATTAATTAATAAATGAGGTAGATAATGGAGAAAAAAAATAAAAGAAACGAAGCTGGTTTTACCCTGATTGAATTAATGGTTGTCATTGTTATCCTGGGGATTCTGGCAGGACTGGTTGTCCCAAGAATTATGGATCGACCAGAACAGGCAAGAGTTCAAAAAGCTGAGGTTCAAATTGAAAGCCTGGAAACAGCATGTAAATTATTTAAATTAGATACTGGCAGTTATCCTGCATCATTGGATGCACTGGTTTCTGGAAGTGGTCGAAAAGGTGGTTATCTTGAAAAAGGTAAATTACCACAAGACCCCTGGGGAAATGACTTCCAGTATACTGGTGGTGATGAAATAGAAATATGGACAACAGCTAAAGATGGAACCAGAATCAGTAATTTAGGATCAGATGGTGGTGGAGCCGCCCAGGGTGGTGGACATGTAACATGGTAATTGAAAACCTTGTGAAATTTTTTAACATATCAGCGAAAAAAACCGATGGATATACTCTGTTGGAATTGATCGTCGTTATGGTGATTTTGAGCATTTCTCTTTATTTCTTTATGCCATCATTAAAAAAACCGAGCAATATTAAAGCTGTTGCTCGTCGAGTAATTACAATGTCAGGTCACTTGAGAAGTATGGCTGTCAGAACTCAAGAAAAACAAGGCCTGGATTTTCATGCTAATGGATTTACTGCAGGAGTTTCAAAAAAAACAGAAACTGAAATACTTGATGAAGAGGAAAGCTCAAAACAATCAATTCCTTTACCAGATAATGTTTCTATGGAAGTTTCATATCCAAATGGTGATGTAAAATCATCTGGAGTAATTAACTTTTATCCAACAGGCTATGCAGACCCGGCAGCTATCCATTTGACTAAAGATGGTTACGACTATATAACCCTTGTAGTTGAACCTTTTTTGTCAAAGATTCGTATTTACGAAGAATATTGGGAGTTTCCTCAAAGATGAAATCGCGTAAAGGCTTCACTCTTCTTGAAATGATGATTGCAATGAGCATTTTAAGCATTGCAATTGTCAGTATTTTTAAACTTCAGGGACAGTCTGTAAGTATGATCTCATCTGTAAGATTTTACACTCAAGCTCCATTATTGGCCAGATTAGCTCTGTCCAGGTTTGAAGCTCGTCTGGTTGCTGAAGATTCCGATCTGGAAAGTGATTCAGGAGCTTTTGGTGAAGATTTTCCAGGATATGAGTACGAAATTATAGCTCAGGAGATAGAAGATGTTGAGGAGGAGTTTGAGTATTTAACAAGATATATTAAAACAGTTGATGTTACAGTTACGTGGGATGAGTTGGGTATATCCTATTCATTGCATACTACTTTATTTCTTGATATGATTTAGGTTGTAAATATAATAACTTTTATATATTCATGACTTAAATGAAAGGCCAAATTATGATATATTCTCAATCACAAGACTCCTTTTCAGCTATTTCAATAAAAATTCAGAACAATGTATTTGATATGATAAAAGATTTTGCTTTTGAACTTAATATTACAAAAGACCAATTTATTATTAATGCAATTGAAAGTCATATAAAGAAGCATAAGGAAAATAGGAAATTATTAAAGGATATTAACATTGCCTATAAAGAAATAGATAGCTCCGAAAATGAAAAATTTCTAAGTTGCATGAGAAAAAAACATAAAGGTTTGTTGGAGAAATGGTAATTGCTCAAGGAGATGTATATTGGATTGATTTAGGGGAGCCGTCAGGATCAGCTCCTGGTTACCTTCACCCACATGTTGTTATTCAAAATAATGTTTTTAATAAAAGTCGTATAAATACTGTTATTGTTTGTACGATAACATCAAACCTTAAGCTCTCAAAAGCTCCTGGAAATATTCTTTTAAAACAAGGGGAAGCCAATTTAAGCAAGAAAAGCGTTGTAAATGTTTCTCAAGTTTTTACAATAGATAAAAATGATTTAATTGAAAAAATTGGTCATTTGTCCAAAATGCGTATCAGGCAAATACTTGATGGCATTAGAATTCTTATAGAGCCTCGAGACATTTAAAATGAAAGTAATAATAAAAAAAGGTCGTAATGGCTTTACACTAATAGAAGTCCTTATAGCAATTTTTTTGTTTGCTATTGTAATGACAACCATTTTCGGTGCTTACATACAAATATTTTTTACAGTTCAAACAACTGAAAATGACGCATTAACATATGAAATGGGCAAAAATGCAATGGATAGAATTCTTATGGATTTAAACTCCATTGTTATTACTAAACC
>Ga0272440_1003133_pt1 | contig 12493 bp, 4 predicted proteins | sample SSMMMBAug17_FD_192440 | JGI IMG/M metagenome (GOLD analysis project Ga0272440, IMG submission 192440) | Marine sediment archaeal communities from Little Sippewissett salt marsh, Falmouth, MA, United States - SSM-MMB-Aug17 | ecosystem: Environmental > Aquatic > Marine > Wetlands > Sediment ...
TTTTTTCATAATCGTAACTTAAATTCTTTTCATGCAGTAAGCCAGAGTGTTTTCTTGACAACGTAACAAAAATTCCAAGACCGGTTTTAATACCATTAATCGTCCCTCGAACATTTTGACCTTTATATTTTTGAAAATTCTCCCAGGAAATATCCCAAGGTAAATCACTGTTGCTGTCTGTTCTTTCGGGTGACTTATTAAGGGGTTTAAGTCCTTTATTCTGCTTTGGTTTTGTTTGACTTTTCCTTTTTCTTTGTTTGAACTGTTCAAAACTATCTTTAAAGCTTGAATCACTAATTTTTATATTGTAATAATCAAACCTTAATTTAGCTTCGTTATCATTCTTGTCAATTTCATCCAGCATATCATTTATTTTACTTAATGCTTTACGATAATGTCCCAATTGTTCATAAAATTTAGCCCAAACGATATATAAATATTTGTTTTTTCTATCAAGTTCTCTCGCTTTTTTAAAAAAGTCTTCAGCTTCATTTGAATTGTGAAGCATTTGATGAAGTAAACCAAACTCAATAAAGATACAAGCCTTTTCTTCAGAATGGTTTGCATATTTTAATGCATCTGTTAATTTAATTCGAGCTTCTGAAAATTCATTTTTATATCTGTGCATTTTTCCCCATTCGTTGTAAATATACCAATTTTCTGGTTCTTTTGAATTCATACTATCAAATAGTACACTAGCGGTAATCCAATCGTCTTTTGACATTGCATTTTTTGCACTATCCATTAATTTTCGAACCTCCAAATTTTTAATTGGTGGCCACGTAATACCATCTCTTTTTATTTGGATATCTCTTAAGATGCGGATAAGTTTATCACGAAAATCATCTAAAGCATTATTATTATAATAGTGTACTCGAAGATGTTTTATATTAAAAGGTAGGTGATCATTTTGCTTTACGGAATCATCGCTAATAACAATAACATTGTCATCGTTTTTCGTACTTAAAACAACGCCTAGTTCATACATAACATTTGGGTTAAAACCATTGATATCCGCAATAATAATTTCAGCCTTTTGAACTTTTTCCCAGACAGAATCCATGATGTCGCCAGGATTGTCTAAATCTAAATAGCTTTCACACTGTAAATCCAATGAATTCACAGCTTTTTTAATAAAATCTGTATAAATATCCTTAGACTCTTCAGGTAACAAAATAAAAACGTAATCCAATTCTATGGGGTTATTATGTGTTTCAAAATATTTTTTTGGTAACAAGAGACCTCCTATTTATTTTTCTTTAATATTAATCAAAAGATTTAGTTACAATTAATTTACCCAAAAAGTAAAGAAATGAGTTTTGAGAAATCGACTCAATATCAAAATTTGGAGCAGGGTATTCATTGCTTTGGTTATAATTCAACCATAGTGGAAATAAACCATGCCAATATATTTGATAAAGAAGCATCAGTGATTTTTTTGCGACTTCTTTTTTGATTATCTGTGATAGATTTCCTTCATGCCTGGTTGGCGTTTTTCCATAATTATTGCATAATTCAATAAAATAATTGGCATTATTATGATTAGGTCTGTCAATTTCTTTTATTTCTTTAACTAAGTCGCTATAAGAATTAAACAAGTTCGTTTCCAACGACGAATTTAACCAATCATCCATTTTTTCAGATGGAAAAGGATCAAATATTGAAGATAAAAGTCTTTCATATCTATGAATCTCAGAAATATCAAATAATAAGCACGAGCGCATAGCGACTATATAGTAATAAGCCAATTCTTGCTCAGCAAGATTGTTTGAAATTAAACTATGACTTGACCAATTTCTTAAAATTTTCATTTGTCTTTGACAGGTATATAAAAATTTGTCCTCCAGCCTTGACAAGGTCTTAGGATGTTCCTTTTTTGAGTGAAAATATCCCAGACTTTTCTCCCATTTTTCTGTAAGCTCTTTTAAAAACATAATAAATTTATGTTTGTTATTTTTATCATTTCGAAGAGGAAAGAAGTTTTCAATTCTATCCAGATAGTCAATAAGTGATTGTCTGAAATAGTTGTAATTATTGCTTACATGAAATGATGTTGTTTTATAAAATAACATATTCTCTTCTAACTCGTTATCCTCAATACGATCTAATTGTCTTTTCAAATACTGACATCCTTCAATAACTCCTCTTCGCAAAGCGATGTAATCTGTTTTTTGTTTATTATCAATCCAGTCTCTTAATCCCTGAAAACCAACGGGTTTCTTTTCATATGTGTTTTTAGGTATATCTATAAAAGCACTTTCACAATCATCTTGAAAATCTCTTAATGTAAATTCTTCACCTGTAAAAAAAGCAATATTATCATCAGGAAAACCATCTCGAATAAGTCTATTATAAATATATAACCCTGCTTTTTTATCGAAATCAGTATTTGCTCTATATTGATCTGGCTTTTTTGAATCAGGTGTTTGATAGCTTTCAAGGTTTATATCAATAATTATTAAATCAAAGTCACCATTATGTTTAGTAAAAGTAGAATCCCATTCAATAAAGGATTTACATATAAATATTTGGTGTAATGTATGTTTTTCAAATAAATCAGGGAGATCATTAAGAACATATTCAATATCAACATCTTCTACATCATCAAATATATCTTTGGGAATTAAGTTAGAAAACATCTCAATAATAATTTTGGAAGGTACTAACCCTCCTCCAAAATCTTCAATCCATAAAATTTTCATCTTTTTTATAACCTCATTTTAAAAGATTTTTTTCAATATATATTTTAACTGTATATAAAGTTTCTCCATGTTCGATATGAATTGTAATACCATCAATAATGTCAAGCATTGCCTTTATAAAGTCTAACCCTTTTTTTGAGCCTGTTCTTATTTGATCTTCTTGTTTATAACTATTCTGACAGGTAAAAACATAATCATTTTTTTCAACGAACCATTTTATCTGAATTGGACGAAACAAATCTGTATATTTTAATGCATTATACACGATCTCTGAAATTGATGCAAACAAAAAATGAAATCGTACACCCTTTGAATTTATATTAAGACTGAAGTCAATTTCGGTTGTAATAACCGAGAAATATTTTTTTATCCAGTCAAAAACTTGTATTGTATTCTCAGCGGTGAGCTCCAAAGGTAAAATATTAATTAAAAATGATTCTCGAATATCTTTTAATGAATATTTTTGTTGTTTATTTACAATCTTTTTAAATTGTGTCTGGTGTTGCTCATCAAATTGAATACGACCAATCGTTTGTTTTAAAACAAGTGCAAATAAATATGAGAATTTTTCATTGCCATTTTTATCATTTTGCCATTTCAATTGTAATTGTTCTTTGTCAGCAATATAAAGCTTATAAGTATCAAGCATATTACTGATAAAAGAAAAAGTTGTATTCAAGCTCGCAATATTATTGAAAATCTTATAAGTTCTTTTTTCTTGGTAATTTTCTTGAGCAATCTTTTTTGTGAGTCTTAGAACTTGTTCAACAGTTTCAGGGCCGCCAGCTAATGTATTACGAAGTGTATGGGTCAGAAATGAGAGCATCTTTTTTTGATTTTTATTTATGGCCTCTGTTTGTTCCTTTTCTTTACTTAATAGCTGTTTACGTAGAGATTCTATATTCTTAAATGCAACGTCTGGATTTAATTTAAATGACTTAATGCAGTATTCTTTGTATTTTTCCTTGTTTCCCATAAAATCATATGATAGCCCAGTTAGCATAAGCGTTTGAGCATCATCAGGGCTGAGTTCTAATGCTTTTTTTAAAATATCAATTGCTTTATCATAATTTCCTAGCCTCAGATATGTTTCTCCTAAACGTTGGTAATTTCTATGATTAGGCTCTGTGTTTAGGAGCTTTTTATGAAGATTACGAGCTTGATATAGGTCACCCTTAAGTGCAGATATATCTCCCAATTGACCAAACAATATTGTTAATGAAGCAGGTCGATGTTTTTCTATTAATTTTTTCAAATTTTTTTGATACCATAAATTTAGAAAATGGTTATCCACATAAAAACTGTGGTCTTCCTTTTCTTGAATATATGACAACAATTTAAGGTTATTAATAAAATCTTGAATGTCATCAATATTGGTTTCATTTAATATATGTTTATTTATGTCATTTATATTAATGCCTGGTCTCTCAATAATTTGTAGTAAAATCAACATCTCAACATAGTTCAAACCTTTTAAATCATTTTCTAAAACAAGATTAAAATCCATACTATTAATAGTAAGTTCTTTTGTTTCTTCAATGCTTTTCGGTTTTTTATCCCATATATTCATGCAAACCAGTTGGATATAAAATGGAACTCTATTAGTAAATTGACAAATTCGATCTTCCCATATAGGAGGTAATTGATAATCTGAATAGTTAATTTTCCTGATTAGCGACAATGAATCCTTTGGGCTAAGGGGACCTAAAGCATATGTTGGAGGTGCAAAACCAGATAAAAAAACCGATTCTTTTTGACCAGATTCTTTTAAATTCCATAATGCGCCTGTTGAAATGATAACAGTTTTATTCCAATTATTTTGAAAATGATAGCGCAGAATGGACAAGATATGAGCGCTTTTCTTTGAAATATTTACCAATGCTTCAACTTCATCACATAAAAATAAAACCTGTGGGTTTTTTGATTTAATAATAAACCGAGAAATTTTTCCTAAAATTGATTCCAAATCATACCTTTCATTTTCAAATTCATCAAGAGAAATACCAAATTTATTAAAGATGTCGCAATTCTCCCATAATCCATTGATAAGCCTTTCCTTTAGTCCAGTTATATCAAAAATTCCTTGCATGTCCCAAAATACAGGAATGTAATTTTTTAAATAAAAATCGCTGTTATTTACAATAAACTGAAGTTGTTTCAGTAATGAAGTTTTTCCACTTCTTCTCGCCCCTATAACCCAAACATGATTTAATTGATTATTATTAAGTATCCCTGATAAGATCTTTTCTCTTCCATAGAAATCATTACCTATTACAGGGCTTGTACATTGGAATGGATTATTCATCTAAATCTCCTCTAAGTCCATTGGTTGCAGAATTAATTTGTTCACGAGCTTTACTCTTTATTGTTTCAATGATATCATCTGTAATTATACTTTCCTCTTTTGAAATAATTTCTTCAAACGCCATATTACAGTATACTTGAGTATCATATGGTATTTTTCTGCTATATCGAGAAATTTTATCAATAGCAGAAGGTTCAAATTTAAAACGTTCTCCATATAATTGCTTTAATTGATCTTTGATCAGCGAATAAAAATCATTGTCAGATAGGCTGTCAAAATTGATAGATACTAAAAAATTTGTCCATGGACTTGAGCCACTTTGAGCATCTTTATCTATTTCGAATCCTGAAAAAATGGAGCTAATATATGGCTTTATTGTTAACTCCTGGCTAAAAAAAGTTCGTAAATCAGATTTTGTTTTTGAACTGTAGTCATTTATGTTTTGAGCCTCATCTATTTGGATAACAAATTTGGCTTTCTTTGTTGGATATTTTTTATGTAAAAAGATATTGACATGTTCAATAATACCTAAAATTTCTTTTTTAAAATGTCTGTATGAGTATTTTGAATTTTCAGACGGAGATATATTTGAAAAATTATAAACTTGAAGTTCATCATGGTTGATTAAATCATTGATAAATCCTTCAAAAATTCTAAGCCACAACTCATCCTCCCTACATCCATCAATTGAAATAAAAATTGGAATATAATAAAAGTCTGATTGTATTAATTTAAGTTGTTGTTGAATTTTAAACAAAAAAGAAGTTTTCCCTGTTCTCCACTGAGCATCTAATAAGTATGATTTATCTGATATATTTTGTAATATTTTTTCAATATCTTGTTGTCTTCCATAAAATTGCTCACCTGTAACCGGGTTGCCCACAATATATGGATTTTTTATAGCAGACTTTCTCTCATATGGCATTTTTATATTGAGCCAAAATTTAAATAGCTTTACTTGAATTTGATAAGCGATAAAGCCTTTTCTAGAAACCAATACGTTTCGATGCGACAGTTTTTCAATGATTGCTTTAACATTTTCATGTTCATTATTACCAAATTCTTGCAAAATAGATCGTTCATCCGCAAATTCCTGACTTGTTGTAATATGTGCAAGAATTTGGAGAATTCTTTTTTCTAGTTTTGTCTCTTCATTTTCAATTGATAAAAAAGATGTAAGATTGTCAAACAATGGAATAGCTTCACTTAACTGTAAATTAACAATATAGTCTTCAACGACCTTATTGATGTCAGCAACCGTTGCCCTGTTAATTTTATTTTTATTCATATATAAAACAAGTTTATCCATTAGAATCTGAATATAAAAAGGATTCCCAGCAGTTAGCTGGATCATTTCATTTATAGCATTTTTTTGCAATCTACTTGTATTCTTAGTCTTATCAAATATTGGTTTGACAATTAATTCATTTGCTCCCTTGTCATCTAAATAACCAACATATTTGGGGGACGTTGATGCAAAAGCGTTGGCATTTTCTTTCATAAAGTTTGACATGTCATCAGTCCCAGCTAATAATATGGCAAATAAGTGTTTTTCAAAAATAGATTTCCACGTTAACATAAAATTTTTGTCTAAATCTCCATCATTAATCATTTTGTATAAATAAGTAAATTCATCAATTATTAATAATGGTGTTTTTCCTGACATCTCTGGTAGCGTATTCAATTTTCTTATATAATTAATAAATATAAGTGTTGGATTAATTGATAACAAAGGTATTTCAGGGGCATTTGGAAGCATACTTTTAAGTTGTAATAAAATAGCATGAAAAAAAGTCTCTTCTGATTTAGGTCTAATTGATCCTAAATCCATTTCAATGGGCAAAAAATTTAAGTCATTTTCAATTTTGCGTGCTACATGATATAGAATTGAAGATTTTCCTGATCTTTTTTGTCCATGTATTACAATGGTTTTATTTTTTCCAACGTTCTTCAAAATATCTACAATGTCATCTACAAACGCATTACGACCTATGAACATTTTTACATCTGTTACAATAGAGGATTGTGCCCATGTCATGTAAGGATTATGAAAAGGTTCAAAGGTTTCAACATGTAATGAGACAGGAATTGATCTTACTTCTTCAGTCATTTCCTTACCCTTCCTGTCATAAGCGATTTGATAGTTTAAAGCTAAACGTTCTTCATCCGTGCAAGGAGCTATTTGAATAATTCTGGTAACAGATTCTTCAATGCGTATTGATCCAATTTCATAATTTTTTTGAACAGTGATATAGGTATCTTCCGTTGAAGGTAATATTTGAAGTTTAACACCTGAGGCATTTCTCGTTCCCTTATTTGCAACAGATATATGTATTTCTGCATGTTCATGTATCATCAGCTCAACTCGTTCGATATATTCAATTGACAATATAGGAGAAGCCTGATCATCACGTTTTTTAAAATCTTTTTCAAGCAATACTTTCCATTTTTCTACGAGTGGAAGCATATAGGTCCGACTCCAATAGGTTGGAGAATTAACAATATTATTCACTAAATCTGTAATGTATTTTAATGCTGTCAAATATTTGGATTCTCTGTCATCAAAAAATTCAACAGAGTCATAGTTGTCAATTTCTCTGAGAATCATTTTCATTTTTTCAAAGTAACGACTGTCTGTTCCTGTATGGTCGACACCTAAATCATGAAAAGGAATATTCCAGTCTAAAAAACTAGGTTTTTTTTCAATTATTTGGGCAAAGCTATTAGAATTAAAAAATTGAAACTGACTTTTTTGAGTTAAGGTTAGTTCATTGATTTTACTTACGCCATGATCAATAATTTCCTCTAAAAAGTTATAATCATTTTTCTCTGCTGTTTTATTGAATATTTTTGAAAAATAATGACAAAAATTATCATAGATTGTTTTATCGTGTTTTGCTAAAAAAAGGATATATCGGCATATCTCACTATTATATGAGGCTAATAAAATCAGTCCTTTTAAAACAGGTTCTATTATTCTTCTATCATCTCTATTGAAAATATCTTTAAGATTATAAATAGCCCAAATAGACTGATCTAAAAAAGCTTTTTTTGAACGATGGTAGGTAGATAAAAACTTAGAAAAATTGATTTCTGAAACACGATCTAATTTTTGTTTTTTATCAAAAATACCTGAATCAGGATAATAGAACGAAGTTGAAAAACGAAACATTTCAGCATAGTAAGTCCGTGCTATATCCCAATTTGTTTTTTCAATCACATAGGCATCTGCTTTTGTCGCACAAAACCTTGCTAAATTCCTTATGACAGCTTCATCATTTTCGCGGTTTAAATTATACAATACTTTAACTGCTGACATATAATGTTTTGCGGCTAACTTTGGCTTATTTTCTCTCGCTAGTGTTTTTGCTCGTTTTTGCAAATACTCAATATCTCCAACCTTAAACTGTTTGCTCTCAATTTTCCTTTGTCCAAGTTCTTCAATTTCTGCTTCTTTGATATCAAAATTTAAAAAGTCACTTATTTCATCAACAGGTGCTCCTAAGCTATAAAGCCTGCTATTGTTAAGTAGTTCCATGTCAAAACGTTCATCAGTTTCACTTATTTTAACGTCATTTTTTAATGCTGCGGATAACCTTTGTCTTGTATTGTCAATCATGGGTTCAATATGATTTCTTCTAGATTGGTCTAATGAAATGATTCTTTCTAGGCTATTTATTGCTTCCTGATAATCAGTTTTCTTATTAAAAATAAAAGCATGAGAATAAAGGGAACCAATTTTTTGTTGAATTTGAGTGGCATTGTTATATACAAATTGATAACTTTTGAGAGCTTCATCAAATTGATTAGTCTTCATATAGCAATGCCCAAGTAAGTTATTCATTCTTATACTGTCTTTTAGAATTGAAAACAATGCTTTTCTTTTATTTATTAATAGAATAGCAGCTTTGGGATTATTTTGTGCGAGATTGTGTGCTTCTTTCATTATTCGGTTCACATCTTTTTTGTTTTGAATATCTATATCTGTTGTTTTTATCACTTTTGCAACTCGACGACTCCGTTGTTTAAGTTTAATTTGTTCATTGATTTCCTTCCACCTATCAGGTCGATATTTTACCGGTATTTTCCAACATAAATCTTGTGCTGTCCTGTAATTATAATCATCACCTGTGTTCATCATCCTTTCAACTTCTAATAATTGACATTCAAAAAAATAATGATTGGCTTCTTTTCCCTCTTCTAATAACTTTTCTAACTGTATGCATACTTTTCTGGCATCTTCAAGTTTTCCCTCTTTAAAATAACTTTGACACTGTTCCAATAATATATTTGATTTTATTTCATTTTCTTTTTTCTTTGATATGTAAAGAGCTTCTTTTTCTCCGCTTTGTGACGCACGATAATCAGGAGTTTCTTTATTGATTACTTTTGATTCTAACAATAATAAAGAGTCTCTGATCTCAAACGATTCATTCGATATTAACATATGAAATTTACTATACGTTTTATCATCCAAACATCTAAGAGCCATAAGTGTTAAGTACTCTCGTATTGATGACGGCAATGAATATTGATCAAGAGATAAGAGATCTTTTAATGTATCTAAAGCGTTCTGGAAAAAGCCAAATCTTAATTCATATTCAAATAAATAATGTGATTGATCATCCTCTCTTTTTGCGATAGCATAATAGGCTCTCAATGCATCCATAAATGTTTTCCAATATCTTAGTTGGCTTGAAGTTCCAATCAATTCATTCAATACTCCTTTATCGTCAGGTTTTACAAATTTGGACCTGATAAGAAAATCAAACACTTTTTTTATATCTCCCATTCTACGATGACATATTGCTAGGTTAATCAACACATCCAAATTATCAGGTAAAACACGCAAAATTCTATTCAGTTCCTCAGCTGATCTGAAATAATCTCCTCGTCTATGGAATTGTAAATATTTATCCCAAGGCTTTTTAATTTTTTTTTGATATATATTTGTACTCATTGTATCTTTGATGTCAGCTAAAAAATTATCATTTCTAAAACTCAAAGGCTCATATAACCATTTTAGCATTTGGAGATTTAATTCTGTATGCCTGACATGATTTTCAAGTTGGGCTTTTATATTCGGCTGGATTATTACTGGTTTTGATATAATAAAATCATCCAATATAATTGGTTTTTCATCTTTATCAGGTTGAGTATTATTTTTGGGTTCAACAAAAACGTCATTATTTATATTAGTATTTTCTTTAATATCTTTTGATCTTTTTTCATTATTATTATCATCAGTAATAACTGGTTGCCCTTCTTTGTTAATAATAGTATTATATACTTCGTTTTCTGGGATAGATGTAGAGAATTTCATGTTACATCGATAACATTCTGATTGTCCTTCAATGTATTCCTGTTTACACTTTGGGCAGAAAAATCGAAGTTTTAATCCACAATTTGGACAAAATTTATAATTTTCATTTAGTGTTTCATTACATCTATGGCAGGTTTTGATCTGAAGCAAGCTACCACAATCAACACAATAATTAACTTTATTATTATAAGTAATGTTGCATTTTGTACATAATCTAGTCATTTATTAATTACTCCAAGAAAATGAATTAAACATTAGTTTGTTTAATGTATGTTTACAATATCTTATATACAGCCATATTAAGTCTTGTTGTTTGTTGATTTGTTGTTACTATATTCTATAGCTAGCTATTTTACAATAGTTAAATGTATCGGAAAACCAAAAAAATATAGAAAATCCTAACAAATATAAAAAAATTAAAAAGTTAGAAATTTAATAACTTGCACGAAATTTATTATGTTTTTTATTTTTTTTTGAGTGAATATCAATTTTATTATAATACTCTAGCAAAATAACAAAAAATGTCTAGCATTAAATATACATAATTTTATGAATGCCATCAAGGTGATTGATGGTTAAGTCTAAGTTTAATAATAATTGCGGATTGTGAGCTGAGCCATTTGGCGCAAATTGGCTATAAATGACATGATCGTCCGGCTTTGGTTTTTCCTGGCATAAAACCCGCCCTTTTGATTTGCGGTCTATTTCATCCAAAAAACTGCGATTTAAGAAAATGGTTATGTTTCATGCAAGGAAAAACAAAGTTTGATAACATAAAAAACATTTCATATCACTTTTTGTTTGTCGATAAAGTTAAGTTTTGTACTATCGAATCAAATAAATCATAAAGTTGTATTTCTTACCACACAAAAAACAAAAAAACAACACATAAAACTCTTTTTGTGTTAAATGTATAACTCTCTTTTCTTTCAATGGCAATATTCCCGGCTGATACCTATGACATCAAACTAAAATTCATTTTTTGTAATCAACCAAGTAATAGTTTTTATACACTTTTTTGCTTTTTTGATAATCCATTTCTCTATCTATAGCCAAAGCTTGCTCAAAATATAATAAAGCCTTAACACTATCATATTGTCTAATTTTATCAAAAACAGATCCAAAAGAATAATACTGACAGACGGTTTCATATATAAAATAAAAGCGAATAAGGGGTCGAAAAGCGAATAAGGGTCGCATCTTAATTATTAATTATTATCCACAGTCATTTCGCTACTTTTTTCTTCAGTGAAACTCCACCCGCATAGCGGGGCATAACGGGTGGCCTCAGTAAGCCCCCCAAAGGGAGGCTATGTACCGTAGTTCCTGTTCGTTTTAAATATTGAACACGAATCGGAATTCTTACAAAAATATTTGAAGAGAAAGGGTAACAGTTCTTATTTATTTTATTTTTATATAATTTTGTTTTAATTAACTATATATATCACTCAATCATATAATTAATTAATAGGTTCCAACTCATGCTTTCTTCATTGATTTTTTTCGGTGACACAACATTTCATTATTTCTCTCGCCGGAACGTTAGAACCTATTGAGGTCCACCGCTATAAGCGGTGGTTTTAAGAAATAATAATTTTATTAATAATTAATTAAGATGCGACCCCTGAAACTTTACGACCCCTGAAACTTTAACGACCCCTGAAACTTTAAGATGCGACCCCTGAAACTATTACGACCCATGAAACTATTAAGATGCGACCCCTGAAACTATTGCTTTCTAATATAGGTTTGGTTTCGGTTTTTGTTTGAAGGCGAACATAAGGTTCGACCAACCAGACGAATAACAAAATATTTACTACGATATACCCGAAAATTTATGGTCGTTTACTTAACTGTACTCATTGCTTCTAAAAAATTGAACTATTATTTTTTGAACTGAAACAATATCTCCTTATTTGTTTCAAATCCATTCGCATCAACCCGCTCATCAACTCCAACACCATTCTCATCCGCCCATTGTGACTTCTCAACCCCATTATTTTGAATAAATATAAACTTCAATTGATAAGTCTTACCAGCATCCAATCCCTCAATAGTAAAAGTGCCATCTTTCTCAGCCTGTACTTTTGCTTCAAAGCCTCCAGTGTCTCCACTTCTATAAGCTTTTACAATAATTTTGCTATCTGCACTTAAGCTTACAGA
>Ga0272440_1003134_pt1 | contig 12490 bp, 9 predicted proteins | sample SSMMMBAug17_FD_192440 | JGI IMG/M metagenome (GOLD analysis project Ga0272440, IMG submission 192440) | Marine sediment archaeal communities from Little Sippewissett salt marsh, Falmouth, MA, United States - SSM-MMB-Aug17 | ecosystem: Environmental > Aquatic > Marine > Wetlands > Sediment ...
TGAAATGGGTGGATGAGGATGTTGTGGATGTGGCTTATGAGGCGGTTGGTATGGATGAATTGGAAGAAGAGGTTGTTGTTACTGAAAAGCCGGCTTTGAAATATTTGGGGGTTGAGGATTTTGGGGAAAAGAAAGGATTTTTTGCAAAGGTTCGAGGAGTTTGGGCGCGGTTGGTTGGTGTGCGGAAAAGATGAATAGTTTTTTATTTATTAAATTAAGAAATATGTGCTAACAAATCAAGGTGAATCTTGGTGCTAACAATTAATATTAGATAGTAACAAAAGTCTTGACTATGTGAATCTATTATGATAAATATTGAACTTTATTAATATGGAATATCCAAATTATTTTTTTATAAGACTCTATATGTATCAAAAATCATATGCGTATGACAGTTTCACTGTTAGCAAAAAACTATACATTTTTTAATTATGAAAGTCAGAAATTTAGAAATATTAATTTACAAGTTATTATTGTTAACATTTTTATTAAGTTTACACAGTAACAGCTCAGTTGCTAATACTTCAGATATATGCAAACAAATAAAAATTAATATAGAAAATCCCCAATTTTCTGATATTCTAAAAATAGAAAATCAAATACAAAATTTTGATAACTGCAAGAATAGCTCAGAACTGTATTTTCTTATTGGAAAAAAATACTATCTGCTCGGTTCATACCAAAAAGCCATTCCATATTTTAACGTTTCTAAACAACGCGCATCATTAATAGATGATAAATATGCTCCAGCACGTTATTTTCTCATTATGGCGTATCTAAAATACAATCCATCAGGCTTAAATCCAAATGACTTAACTGAAGCACGAAGGGCGAATCGAAACGATACGTATGAGAGACAAATTAGAGACTTGCTTAGAGATGTTTATCCCATTCAATTTGGACGCTATAAAAAAGATCCATTCACTATTGATTATCCTACTGAACTTATAGCTTTAATGGACAAATGTAAAGTTCAATACGCAAATGATCTGTCTCAGATAAGGGATATTACAATCAGAATAAATCAAATCAGGAATGTAGTCCAAACCGCTACCCAAATCCCTATATTATTAGATCTATATTTGCAATTGAAAGACATGAATGTCCCTGTCGATGACGAATACAATCGTTTGTCTTTATTGAACCTCTTCTATTTGGAACTTGAATTGGCTGAAAAGGATCAACTGCCTGCTTGTGAACATTATAAAAATGCACTAGAGCTAGAACAAACTTATGATTTTGTTCGTACAGAAATCAATCTTTATTGTAAAAAAGAAAGGTCTTGTTTTGAGGATTCAATTTATAAAACATTTCAAAAATATCTGAGTTCATTCAAACAAAACCAGTCAATGCAAAACAGTTTGATATTAAGATTTAATGATAAAATGAGCCAGGTATCAAAAGTTTGTGGTTCTGATGATTTAATAAATCGTATCAAAAAGAATATAAAGGCCTTTGCTTTGTTTAAAAATGTGATGAACAACTTTACATTCAAAGCTTTTAACGAATTTTTTAAAAACAACAAACATGTACCCATAATTAAGCTTCATCAACCAAAATTGGCAGATGCGATCCTGTGGCTTCACATCAATCAAATAAACCATCAGTTAAGTCAAGCAAAAAATGAAGATCTATCAGTTGCTGATGCACAAAAGAAATTGATTAGCATTCAAAATAAAATGCAAGATATGCATAATAAAAGCGCTTCAAGCGGTATTTTGAATTTGAGCAAGGACAAACATGAAATGGAAAAATTAAGGAAACAAACAACATATCTCACAAAAGTGTTTCTAAGTTTATCCAAGCATAAGGGAAAAGAAGCTCTTCAATTTAAGAACAAAATAGGAAAAGCGCTATGGCGAGCCTGGAACATTGATAAAAGATTAAGCCATGGAATAAGAAAAACTATTCAATTAAAAGCTCCTGAAGTGTATGCGCCTTTTTCTTTTTTAAGGTCCCGTTTGCAAATAACACCAAATATAAACATAATGGATCCCTATGTTTGTACAATCTTCGAGCCAGATAATACCTGTCGATCAAAAGTGCCCATATACACCGATTGTAAGGTGGAACTATTAATCGAAAACAAAGCATTATTTACGCTTACGTCAATAAGCCAAAATACAATTTTATCTCAAACCGATCAGCCAATCATTGTTTCTGTCCCTGCAAAATTATTTATTCCTGTTACGTTCAGTCATAGTGATCAATACAAGTTTTCAAACGAGTCCATTGAAATTTGTAAGCAATCCTTATTAATCAATGATGACTTAAAGCGCTTACCTGTTATCGCATCGGGTTCATTCAAGAATGGTAAACTTATTCGATATTTGATCCCAGGACAATATCGATATAACGTAATGTTTAATGATGATCGTTATGTAGATATATGGTTTCAGAAATTAAATTTACTCAAATTAGAGAACAAAAACAAAAATATCTTACCTTTCAATAACAAAATGAGATCTCAACGTGCGGCAAATACCCTGTTTGAGGCATATTATAAAAAAAACTTGAAAAAATCAGAATATTTATGCTATGCTAAAGGTAATAAATGTTTTTTTAAATATTTTGTTCCATGGGTAATCCAGAATCATACTCCAGATAATTGTAATAGAATTTGGAATATTATGGTTGAGCCAATTTTTCAGGGAGAATATCATAAATGGTATCATTTATTCATGAATGAACAAATTAAACATTTAGGCCTGTCAATTAATAATAAGACCGAACCAACTTCTTGTGATTTTTTAAAAAATCTGTTATGTTTTATTTTAACACCTGAAAAATGCACTAATATTGATAAGTATCTATATAAAAAAATGTTTAGTCGACTTAATGAATCAGGTTTTATCGCAGCTGATATTTTAACAAAATTAATGGACAGATTATATAAGTAAAATGAAACTTAAATATTGCTACATAGTACTTTTATTAGGTACATTCACTGTTGAGATATATTATTGTAAAAGTTGTTTTGCAAATGATATCATAAAACTACGCACTCAAATATCAAATATCAAAATGACATATCAACCTGATCCAAGTGCGAATCAACTATATATTGATGATAATAAAAACAAATTGGATGAAATTATTCATAAAGTCATGAATCTTAATCCTCAAACACGCAAAAAGGTTTGCCCTGTCTCAGATATAAAATATTTACAAAAAATACAAATGTATTATCTGGGAATAAAAGTATTTCATTATGGGATTGATCAACCGCTTGAACACTTCTATCGTTCCTATTGCACAACTAAAACCAGTTCGTTAGATAAATGGTGTCAATCAGTAAAAAAGAATTTTGATCAAAAAGACAGTCAACCTGTTGAAGTTAAAATATTTAATTTTAAGAATATGATAAAACAGCTTTCTGTAAATGAAACCCAGGTTAATTTTCATGGTATGTTTCCCTGGTTTTCATTTTCTAATCCAGTGGATCTCGAAAAAGATACTTTAAACCTTGTTATCTCAATAAGTAAACACATTAGAAAAGAAATGAAATTCAATTTGCGCTATGATTTATATTATGCTTTTGGCAAACTCAGACAGATCCAGCATAGAAATGAAGATTATCTACAAAATATCTGTCTGGCATATATTTTTGGTAATATTTGTGAAAAGATCACAATATTGAAAGAAATAAATACATTAAAACACCATATTTTTAAGGATGGTCCCCTTGAAAAAAATACTGTTTTGTATTTAACAGATGCAGGGTTAATTCAACGTTGGGCTCAGGGCACACTGCTTGAAGGTATAGATAAGTGCAATTGTCCAAGTTATTAACACAATTTTGACCATGAAAGTATTTTCATGAAAAAAATTATGGAGGTCGCTAATGCGATGTAATCATATTTTTATATTTTCAATTCTATTATTATTGCTTTGCAATTATTCAATTTCAGAGGCACAAACAGCAGCAGTTTTTATTAACGTTCCCTGTGATTCAGTCGTAAGAGAAGAATTCATAAAATGGCGTGAAGATCAAGGTATCAGACGTTTGTTTTCTTCAATCCTTATTTTGGATGATATCCCTGAAACTATACCCATGAAAAACAATATTATTTTTACAATCAGAGAACTGTATAACAACCACCCACAATCTGTTTATTTCTTTATTTATGGGATTCAAAACCCAGATCAGCGCTTGTTATCCCTGGATTATCAAGAAATCCAACAAGAATTGTTTGTTATCAATGAACACTATCTTGCCCCGAAAATTGTGATAATGGATATTAATAAATCCTTCACACAGTTTAACTTTCAGTTACCTTCCAATGAAAGCTGTGAACTTGTTCGGGCGGAATTACTCAATAATCTTCAGAGCATGAGATCTTTACGTCAACAATTAACCAATTATGACAGTTTATCGATTGATATATTACGCCAATTCAATACAGTTACGATATCTCCTTTGGAACCACCCCAAGAGAGGGCCATTTCATATACAAATGAAAGCAATCTGCAAACAAATACAGATCATTCATCTCAGGTCACAGACTCAGGTAGTGATAAGTTTTTTGATCAAGTAACCTTACCTCCAGTGACAAAAAAAATTACACAAAGTCCAAGTAAGAATGAAGCTGAACTTTCAAATGTCGATAATCCACAGGAAAACATTTCAAACGATGACGTCAATAGTTCATCCATCCAAACCATTCACAAAACGACCTCCCAGACCTCTCAAGACCATACATTTTCAGAACATTCAGCGAATAAAAGCAGTGCCGATAACACCCAAAGCTTTACCCAAAACATAATCAGTACGGCAGGTAATCCCTTAGGTTTGAATTCTGTTAACAACCCAAATAGTCTGGTTTTTTATATGAAATACATCAAAAGACCGGAAAGAACATCACATGTATTACAGATAATCAGTAACGATGATTTCAAAACTTGTAAGAAGAAGACCTATCCATATGATTTTGATAACTTGATCAGTAAATCAATTGAATCTAACTACCTGTATGTTTTCAGAAGTTCAAATGGAAATTCTCTTGAAGTGTATCACAAGAATGAAGGAAATATGGTTTTCAATACTAAGCTTAAAGTAATGCCTCAATATAACGAATTGGTTACTCATTCAACTGAATTTACAAGCCCGCAGACAAATATATTCGCTTTCACGATGCCCGGTCAAGTGGTTGGAATATGTATTAAACAGAAAGATTCTTTTTACTTTTCTGAACTGGATTGTATGGGAAAGGAAATAGAAACAATGACGATTGCCAGTAGAAGCAGTATTCAAAAGCAAGATGGACTGGTGTATATACAAGATCAATCCCTTAAATTTCATTCAATTACTAAAGATACACTCCAAAGTGTTGCCAATGATTCAATATGGTATACAGAAAAAAATCAAAACTCTTCACGTAAACTATTAAATAAAAATATGTTTGGTGCAAAGCTCATATGGTGGCCACCCAATGCATTGATTCTCGCTAAAGATATTGGACTGTTTTGGATGAATAGAAAGCTAGTGCCCCTATACAAAAGACAAAAACCAGTTACCAATTATCATGTAGATATTTTTTATTCGGGGGATAATACTCGATTGGGCTTTGTCTGGAGTGGAATTGATACTGACAAAAAGATTTCTGTCTGGATGGGATTGCAGCAAGAAGATAAAACCATAAAACAATATCGCCTCACAGATCATATTCTAAATGAAATGAAATCACAAAATATTAAAAAAAATCAAAAATATACGTCAAAAAAAGAAACAAAAGACCCTACTTATTTGCCCTGGTTATATTTGAAAGATCGATCACAATCTTTTGATCAACTTCATGGCGCATTGATTTTTAACAAGAAAAATGAAAACGTCCGAAGTTGTCAAGAGGAATACATTGTAAAGTACATTTTTATAGATATTTCAAATAACAATGTCAGTATTCATCCACAGCGGAGTGAAAAAAAGTGTGGTTTAATTTCATACAATGATATTAAAGTATTATCCCAATATAAAGATAAACTCATTGTACATATCGTTTATAAAAGAAATTCAATCACCAGTGCACTAGAGCCTAATTTTGTTCCACTATTTACATACCCAGATGATTCTTTAGACTTTTAACCCAACTTAAGGAAGTGAATTATGATTAAAAGCATATTAAAAGCAGGTATCATTATAATATTCTGTATTTTATTCTCATCGACAGTATCAATACCTGATATGCAGTGTGTAGGTGTTTTGATTCATAATGGAGAAAGAGGTTTCGAAGACTTGCGGGATAAAAGAAATGAACTTCAATACCTGTTTCCCTGCCTGGATCAAAGGTATGATCCACAAAAGGTAATGGTTTTGCAAATAAATCAAGTGCGTTTCATGTCAGAGAGAACCATTCATGTTTACTCAATAGAGCGTATAATTGAAAAAAGCCCTGAAAATGTTCCTCCTCTATTTACGTATCCATCTTCAAATACAAAATCAGTAAATACTCCTAGTTTTTATCCAGGAAACACAGATACGCCATATTGTTTTCATAAAGGCCTATATTTTTTAGTAAAAGATACTAAAAAACAGTGGGCCATTTATCATGCCAACAATACAACACGCCCGCTGTATCTTGAGCCAAACTTTCCTTGGTTTTTTCAGAAATATAGCAATACACTGGCATATACAAAAGGAAAAAAAGTGGTTACAAATGGCAAAATTCTTCATACCAGTCCATACGAAATTATCTCTTTTGATATTCCAGATAAACAACACAAACTCATCTGCTATTACAATACACAACATAACCCAGACATTGAGTTTCAATATAACAATCGTTCTATTTTCAAGAAAAATAAAAGAACGTATAAACAAAATGCAGCCAGTGAACTATACCCTCAATTTTCAACAAACAAAGACTATTTTTCCTATTACAAAAATCATGAAAAAAATCCAGAAATTTGGGATATTGTTGTATGTCCAACAGGATCTCCTGACAAAACCATTAAAACGATCACAAATGTAAGAATGTATGATATCAACGAGACCGCCTTTTTTTATCATGACTCTTTTCAGTGGTTGGATAATCGTTTATACTACTTTAAGCATGATCAACCACTTTCAATATTCGAATTTACACCATCTCCACCAGGTACACGTCAAATAAGACTGACAGGGAATTCCTTGACAAGAAAAAAAAAGGAGCATAGCCATTATGGTACAAAAATTATTGATATAGAATTGACTGTTGACATTATTGCCACTGACTGGTTTCAAGTCGCAAAGGATAAGAACGGCAGATTAATGTTCATTGTTGAATGTCTGATACAAACCCGACATCAAAATAAACCGAAATACAATTCATATGAAGGTCCAGTTCGACGGATCGTTATTTTTAAGTAAGGTAGTTGGAATTAATAATGGGCCAAGTATATTTAAAAAAACTGATAATATGCCTGATAATAATTTCTGTCTTTATTGTGAGTGGGTACAAAATATATCAACTGTGTTTTTTGAAGCCAGTTACTCCGACTGTTGAGCAACAAACAAAGATCAGCACGAAGGGGTCAATTCATTTAGATTTGCCTGAAGACATTGCAACTTTATTGATACACAATTCCATCGTTTCTGCACTTTTGGTGGCTGAAATTGATTTAATTTCGTATTATATCCAACTAACTGAGCTGGATATATCAGAATCAGATCGACAAACACTGAGCAAATGCCTGACTCATTTGCAGCTATGCCGAAATCTATTGAAAAATATGAATGTCGAAACCTTTCAGCAATTGAATCAGACTGCTTTTAACAGAACATGTATCACCATAAATAAAAGCCCTGTTTGTTTTGTCGATCCGATAAATACCATTCACATGATCCAAACAAAAAAAGAAGGATTACGCAATGAACGCTTGACCATACAATATTTATCACAAGATGATGCGCGCGTCGACTGGCACAATTTTCTAATATATTACAAGCAACTCAGAGTATCGCGCTTGCTTGACCAGCCAGTATCTATTAAGCCGCCAGTTATTTCAAGCCATCAGATGGCCCGAGAGCTGATTGGAATTTTTAAACAAGACCAATATTTTCAAGATCTGGATATATATTTGCAGCACAATGGCTTTCGTACCTCCCCAGCAATCAGAGGATGGATTTTTACTGTAATTTATTTTGATTATGTTTGCCAGGCTTATGCCAATGGTTATATCAATATGGCATTGTACGATTTTCTTATGGATATAGAACATGAAACAAAGATGGTAAAATTATTTCCAGAAATAATTCCACTAAAAAATAATCTTATATTATTACATCGATATAAACTAATATCAGGAGGGATAAACGATGAAAGTTAATAATATCGTGCTCGTACGACATATCATACTGGCAATGATAACAAGTATAATATGGATATGTCAGACAGGAACATCTCATGCCAATCAAAATGGGATCATTATTGGAACAGCACAATGGGTTGATAACCTCAATCCTTTTACATATACCGCCTACCCGGCAGAATTGGTTGTGCAGTTTACAACTGAACGTCTCATTCAACAAATATGCACCGGTTCGGAGGAAAATGCGTATCGACCAGTTATTCATATCCCATCGAAACGTTCAATTGATCAAGATTATAAACCACTGGAATCAAAATTTTATTTGAGATTGAAACAAGGTGATATTCATATGCATGATATTCGTTTTACACTTGATCAGATAAAGCTAGCCGCAATGAATCGTTATCATGAGCATGAACTTACATTTGTTCCGGATCTAATTGAAATAATGAATCCAAGAAGTGCAAAGTTTGAAAAAGCTGCCGCTGCATTTACCTTTCCCATAATTAGAAATGTCATTCTGGACTTTAAAACACGTGTCTCTGGAAACGATCATATTGAAGCATATAACAAAGCAACAACAGGTGTTTACCAGTTGGATTTATTTGAACCTCATAAAATCAAGCTTACTTCTCGAAAACCATATATCTCTGCCACACCATTGACAATTCATGTGGAAGATAAATGGGAGTTGTTTCTGAAAACAATGTTATCCAGTGAAATCCATGTTGGCCTGAGTGTCAACGGGGATCTTAAGGACCGGCTCAAAAGTTTAGACACATATGAATTGAAAGAAACGGATGATTTAAATAGTTTCACCTACTTTGGATTCAATTACAATACAGGTAAGAAAAGAGCTCAAAAATTGTTTTCAAAAGAAAGTGAATTTCGGCAGGCCTTTGCGTTTGCTGTTGCAAATGATAAGGTCATCCAGGAACGTGTCAATTTGTATGGCAGCATAATGAACAATACTTTTGATTCCATGCGGAATGTTGATGGCATGACTCCTCCCATCAAGTATTCGAGAAGTTTACCGAAAACTGTCTCTCGATTTGTACAGTCTTTATATGAGCCCAATAAAGTAACATTACGACTGTTGTGTCGCCCTGGCTTGATCTTTTCATTGGGGCATATGGAATTGTTGGTTAGTTCTTTAAACAAAACTTTTGCGGCTGCAAATATAGAGTTTCAATTGAACTCAGCCCCAATCGCCTCTGAGTTCAATAAAAAGAAGATTGATAAGGATTTTGAAATTATTTTTGATACATTTGTTTATGGAAAGAATAAATTACGCTATATTGAATTTATGAACCCAGTCTCAAAAGTGAACTTTCTGGGGTGCGAGTTTTTTTCTAAGGAAGAGATCAAAATGTATAAACAAAAAATAGAAATGCAAGATCGGTTTTTGCTTAAAGTGAACAAAGAACTTCCTGTGTTTGTGTTAGGCAGATTCCAAAACAAGAACGCCGTATCGAAACAGATTAATACAAAGGACTCGCTTTGTTCAAAGAGCCGCGTAATTCCATTTACAGATATCCATCAATGGCGCGTTTTGCAACCCCAACCACAAAATTTGAAAAGCCCATAAAATGAGACAAACTTTAATCACATGGAAGGCGATGAGCGCAACGCATTTTAGGCTAATATTCAGTTGGAGTTATTTGTTTTTTCCAGTAATTCTTACTGCTTATGCATGGCAAACAGGTATGCCCCTCTTGCTGATGCAACTGGCGTATAAATGTCTTCTTTCTATCGTCTATGCACTGATTGGACTCGTGTTTCTTTTTAGTGGCGTTTATGCACTGATTAACATAATTTGTCTGATACAGGAAAAATACGCGAAACATCACAAGATTGTACATGGCTTCATTTTGCTCGCATTTTTAATCATTATTGTTTTCAATGTATTACCCATGGTTTTTTGGATAAAGCATTTAGAATCCGCCTTACTGCTCCCTTTGTACCTGATACTTTCGAATATGCTTTTATATTATTTCTGCTTTAATACATATAGAGAAATGAACGAAGAAAAACAAAAGCTATATGTTATTTCAGCCCGATTTAAAGGAACAACACAATACGACTATTTGAAAGAAAAAAGACACTGGATCATGTTAAATAATATTCGTCCCATGTTTTATCATTTGTTCTCATTTACGCTATTTACCGATAATCTGGTACTTGATCCTGAATTCTCCGGTATTGTTGGCTATATTTTCTTACAGTTGAAGAATAACAGCGTTGCTTTTTCATACGAACTGATTTTCGCACTTGGCATTTCTTTTTGTTTTTTATTTCCTTTAAAAAGGATACTGGAGTATCCGGAAAAACAATTTGCAAAGGAATTTAATATTGAAAGGCAGTAATGAACAAGGTGACACCATGAAAAGGAAGACATTTCAACCCATAACAATAATCATTCTATGCATGTTTTTATTCATGGGTCTGATAATTTTGTATCAATATCAAAATCATCAGAAACAGGTAAAAACATTGATAAATAGTGCATCCGCACAATATATAATTAACCAAAACACCACGATGCCTGGTATGCAAATCAATTATTCGTTGATTCCCCTTAGTGAAATTCAAATGGTTGAAGATGAACACAACAGCTTGTTGATGTCAATGATGCAAACCATCGTTTTATATTTACCCGCAGCTTTTTTTATTCTGCTGATAAGTTTTGTTACTGCTGTAGGTGCATCTTACAATCCTTATTTGCCAATTTCCAGAATATCTCAAATTCCCATTCATGTTATGGATTCCGTTCCCCTTATATTTTGGGTGGTTATGGGAGTAATTATTATTTTTCGAATATTTTCTCACTCATATTGGGGTGATACCTTTGTCAAATATTTTTACTACCCGGCATTAAGTTTAAGTTATGGCATGGCATTAATTGTTATTTTTTTTCAACAAAACAAACGAACCATAGCTGAGATTCGCGCACAAAACATATTAAATGGTGAGATCGTTACAGGTATCAGTCATTTTCGTATTATTTGTCGGATGTTCTGGTATCACTTTGCAAAAACAGTTATGATCAGGCAGTTTATTTACACATTGCTTTATCTGCTGCTTTTTGATTATTGCCTGATGTACACGTTTGAAGACTACCGCCAGGTAGATTGTGGGTTCACGCCACTAACAGTGAAAGCGGGTTTATATCTATTGCGTTTGGGACGTTTTGAGTTGCTTGGTAAGGATGTTTTGGTGAATATGTATACTCACTTGCATTACGCTTCTTTTTATCTGATTCTAGCGTTGGCGCTGGGATGTTTTTTTATATTATTCATGGTATTTGACAAGAAAGAAATTGCAAATGATTGAGATTAAAAATTTAACCATACAATTTAATCACAGAAATCCGCCCCTGATCCATCACGCAAACATTAACATTCAAGCCGGTGATAAAGTATTGCTGATTGGTCCATCAGGTTCGGGGAAGTCTGTTTTATTAAAAACCATTATGGGATTATTGCCAGAAAAATTTGTATTGGCTGGTGAGTTTTATGTTCAAAAAAAGCAAATGAATTATCATTCCTATTGTCATGACGATATTCACAAACAGTTTGCAACGATTTTCCAGGATGCAGTCAACAGTTTACATCCCTATCGTCAGATAAAGAAGCAATTTTCAGAAATAGATATGGATATGTTTAATAAAGGTTGTAAGGAATTTCGACTACAGTATGACAATATTGCCAATGTTTTTTTCAGAAATCTGAGCGGCGGACAATGTCAACGTGTATCCATGTTGTTTCCGTACTTTCAGGATCAAGCAAAGGATATCCTTGTATTTGACGAACCGGTAACAGATATCGATCCGATTTCCAGGACAACGATTCTTCGATTAATTAAAGAAAGGTTTTTATCCAGGAAGGACAAAACAGTGATATATGTCACACACAAATATAATGAACTGTCAGAAATTAATTTTCGCCGCTATATCATTGAAAATGACAAACTGGTAGAAAAGGAAACAAATGAATCCAGTGAAAACACCCAAAACCCCAATAATGACCATTGATATTCCAAAATACAAATATCCTGTGAAAGATATCAGGAATTTTGAACTACAAAACATACGTATGGATGTCAATCCAATGGACAGTATTGCTATATTAGGTGAATCTGGCAGTGGCAAGTCAACATTGTTAAACATTCTTGCAGGTCTACTGAAGACAGAACAAAAGAATCA
>Ga0272440_1003135_pt1 | contig 12490 bp, 10 predicted proteins | sample SSMMMBAug17_FD_192440 | JGI IMG/M metagenome (GOLD analysis project Ga0272440, IMG submission 192440) | Marine sediment archaeal communities from Little Sippewissett salt marsh, Falmouth, MA, United States - SSM-MMB-Aug17 | ecosystem: Environmental > Aquatic > Marine > Wetlands > Sediment ...
TATCGTTTAGACCCTGAAACAGCTATCAAAGCCATTGTAAATGCAGGTGGAATGCCCGTTCTTGCACATCCTTTTTTGTTGAAAATTAAGACTAATAAAGAATTGGAAAATTTAATTGTATATCTAAAAGAACTTGGATTGATGGGATTGGAAGTTATTTATCCAGAACATAAACCAAAAGAGATAAAACTTTATAGCGATCTTGCTGAAAAACATAAGCTTTTCATTACTGGTGGTACAGACTTTCATGGTTCATATAAACCAGGTATACAAATTGGAATTGGTAATGGTGAATTTAAAGTTCCTTATTCATTATATGAAAATATGAAAATTTGTTACAATAATCATTCAAATAAAATATCAGAATCAAAAAATATAAAAAAATCAGGATTATCGGTTCAATACAGTAGCGAGAATAACCCTCGCCTATCTCTTTTGGAAAAAAAATTAAGATATAAGTTTAAAGATAAATATCTACTTCAAAATTCTCTTCAACATCGTTCATATGTTAATGAACAACAAGATAGCCAGCTTGAAGATAACGAACGAATGGAATTCCTGGGCGATGCAGTTTTAAACCTTACTATCGGTGATTTGTTAATGAAACAGTTTCCAGAAGTTAACGAAGGCGACCTATCTCGCATGCGTGCAACAATAGTCAATGAAAAACAGTTAGCTGAAGTCGCACGCAAACTTGATCTTCAACCGCATTTGTTATTAGGAAAAGGTGAAATTCATACTAATGGACGAGAAAAACAATCAATTCTCGCTGATACTGTTGAAGCCATTATAGCTGCTGTGTATCTTGATGCTTCATTTGAAAAAGCTTATGAATTCATTGAAAATCACTTTTCAAACCTTTTAACACGAATTAGCAATAATGATTATAAAAGTAAATTACAAGAATTTGTCCAGGGCATTTATAAAGAAACACCTACGTATAGAGTAGTGCAGGAAGCAGGTCCTGATCATAAAAAATTTTTCAAAGTTGAACTTATAATTAATAAAATTATAAAAACTCACGGCTCAGGAAATAGTAAAAAAATTGCTGAACAGGATGCAGCAAAAGAGGCTTATGAACAATTAATAAAAACACATCCCATTAACAATTGAATACACTTAAACATTTCATTATTCCAATCTTTTTACCCCAGGCGGGTTGTCCTTATCAATGCGTTTTTTGTGACCAACATGCTATTACAGGTGAACGCAACGCTTATCCAGATATAAAAACAATAGAAGAAAATATAAATAATTATTTATCGTTTAATAAACATAAAAATTCTTATATTCAAATTTCTTTTTATGGTGGTAATTTTTTAGGTCTACCTAAAAAAAAAATTATTAAATATCTTGAATGTGCACAATCATTTGTTGATGAAAAAAAAGTTAACAGTATTCGTTTTTCAACTCGTCCAGATACAGTTACTGATAATAGATTGAAATTAATAAAAAAATATGCAATAAAAACTATAGAACTTGGAGTACAATCAATGAATGACCATGTTCTCAAACTTGCACAGCGTGGTCATAAATCAATAGATAGTTATAAAGCAACAAAATTAATTAGATCTGAAGGATATCAGATCGGGCACCAGATAATGATTGGATTACCTGGAGAAAATGAACAAACCTATGAAAAATCAATCGATCATGTTATCAAAATGCATCCAGACTTTGTAAGACTGTACCCTACACTTGTCCTAAAATCGAGTATCCTTGCGGATTGGTATCTATCTGGTCGTTATGAACCTTTGTCCATAAAGTTAGCTGTTAAAATTGCAAAAAAAAGTTTGATCCTTTTTCAATCTCATAACATAAAAGTTATTAGAATGGGGCTTCAAACCCAGGAAAATTTAGAAAACAGTATTTTGGCTGGCCCTTTTCATCCAGCTTTTGGTCATATGGTCAAATCTGAATATATGTTGGATTGCGTAAAAGAAAAAATTCAGTTATCTAGTTCATTTAATATTTCTATCCTGATAAACCCAAAATTTATGAGCAGACTAACTGGGTTAGAAAAGAATAATTTAAAAAGACTTAAATCTTTTTTCCCCAAAAAACATATTCAAGTTATTCCCGACCCAGGAATAAAGGTTTTTAGTATTTTTGAACACTAAAAGGAGGTCGTTGTGAAAAGTTCAGTTTATTTTATGGATTTAAGAACAAAACCAAACAATAACTTAATTCAAAAGCTTGAAAAACTTTTAAATGCAACTGATATTTCTTCTTGTATAAAGCCAAGAGATTTAACAGCAATAAAAATTCACTTTGGAGAGTATGGCAATGCAGCATACATTAGAAGTAATTACGTGCGCAAAATTGTTCAAATTGTTAAGACACAAAAAGCTATTCCATTCTTAACTGATGCCAATACACTTTATGCTGGAACAAGAAGTGATGCGCCAACACATATTCAAACAGCTATTTGGAATGGTTTCTCTTTTGCTGTAATGGAAGCTCCATTAATTATAGCAGATGGTTTACGAGGTAAATCCCAAAGTGAAATTGAAATCAACCAAAAGACTTTTAAATATGTCTATATAGCTAAAGAAATTGTTGAGGCAGACTCTCTTGTCAGTGTTGCTCATTTTAAAGGGCATGAACTTTCAGGATTTGGTGGAACAATCAAAAATCTGGGAATGGGATGTGCTTCCAGAAAAGGCAAACTAGCTCAACATTCATCAATATGTCCGCGAATTATTGCTAAAAAATGCAAAACTTGTGGTCAATGTCTTAATCACTGCTCTCAATCTGCTATTTCAATAGATGGAAAAGCCGCAAAAATAGATCCAAAAAAATGTATTGGTTGCGGTGAATGTATTCTAATTTGTCCTGAAGAAGCCGTTCAAGTTGCATGGAACCAGGATATTCCTGTTTTTTTAGAAGCAATGGTTGAGTATACTGCTGGAGTATTAAAAGGCAAAGAAAAGAAAAGTTTGTATATCAATTTTATTACTGATGTTGCACCAGCCTGCGATTGCTATCCTAACAATGATGCTGTAATCGTTGGAGACATTGGTGTTGTGGCATCAAAAGATCCAGTAGCTATTGATCAGGCATCAGTTGACCTGGTAAATAAAGCTCAAGGAAATCCACATTCTTGCCTGAAAACTGGCCTTGAGCCTGGTGGAGATAAATTTAAAGCCATTTATCCAAATGTTGATTGGCCAATGCAATTAGAATATGCCGAAAAAATTGGCTTGGGGTCAAGAAAATATGATTTGATTAAAGTTAATTGAGAATATAAAAAAAGCGTGATATTTTTTATCACGCTTTTTTTAATACAACATTTTTTAGAGGGCGAAGCTTGTTTTCGCCCTCTATCTAATATTCGACAAAAAATTCGTATTTCCTAATTCATAAAGCTCCAAAGAACCCCGGCAGCGATAGCAGAACCAATAACTCCTGAAACGTTAGGTGCCATAGCATGCATCAAAAGGAAGTTAGTGGGGTCTTCTTCTTGACCAACCATCTGTACAACTCTGGCTGAATCTGGAACAGCTGAAACACCCGCAGCACCTAAAAGAGGATTTATTTTGATCTTTAAAAATAGATTCATGATCTTGGCAAAAATAAGTCCAGAGGCCGTTGCTATACCAAATGAAACAGCACCAAGAACAAATATTCCAATTGAACTTGGGGTTAAAAAGACATCCCCTTGAGTACTTGCTCCAACAGTAATTCCCAATAAAATTGTAACAGAATCAATTACAGCAGTCCTGGCAGTCTGGGCTAATCTTTCCGCTACAACACATTCTTTTAGTAGATTTCCAAAAAAGAGCATTCCAAGAAGTGGTAATGCTGCTGGTGCAAGAAAACAGCACAGTAAAAAACCAATAATAGGAAAAATTATTTTTTCCAGCTTTTTAACCTCTCTAGGCTCATCCATTTTAATTAATCGTTCTTCTCGGGATGTTAAAAGTCTCATAATTGGAGGTTGAATTACTGGAACCAAAGCCATATATGAATATGCTGCAATGGCTATCGGCCCAATGAGTGCTGGCGCCAGCTTAGCAGATAAAAAAATTGCTGTTGGGCCATCAGCACCCCCAATAATACCTATTGATGCTGCTTCATTAGGTGGAAAACCTAAAAATAGGGCTCCTAAAAAAGTTAAAAATACACCCATTTGAGCAGCTGCGCCAAGAAGCATCAATGCAGGTCTTGCTAAAATTGTTGAAAAATCTGTCATCGCGCCAATGCCCAAAAATATAAGAGGTGGATAAACACCTGATTTAACACCCCAATATAAATAGTACAATACACTATTGTCTTCGTAAATTGCTAATCCCAAACCTTTAAAAACTGGGATATTTCCCATTAATATACCAAATCCAATGGGGACAAGAAGTAAGGGTTCGTAATGTTTAGCAATACCCAGGTAAATAAATACAAGTCCGACAGCAATCATTATAATATATCTGTAATCTGCCAGAGCAAAGCCTGTATTTGACCAAAAATCGGCAAATAGTTTTAGAATATCATCCATTGTTTATCCTCTTTTTTGACAGTCATTAAATCGTCTATGGCTATCAATTGGCATGCCATAAAAATAATCCTTTTCCATCGGGCTGGATCACTTTTGCTTGAATTAACTTATTGATTGTTGAGTAAGGCCTGACAAGCCCTCGTTTATCAGCTAAATCAACCAATCTGGGAAGTGAAAAGGGTTCTCCCATCCAGGATATCAAATAGCGATACTGTCGTACCACTTCTTTAATATTTTTATCTATTTCAAGGCTAATTTTTTGTTCTTCTATCTCTTTCTTTAATTCCTTTGAAGGAGAAGGTTCTGTTTTTTTGTCACCTTCAATTATCTCAATTAGTTTTGGAAACAAACGAATAATAAGCGATAATGATAGCAGGCCTGTAAAAACAATAAAAACTCCTACAATTGAGATGGCCCATCCATTGTTTTGCGAAATGGCTTCCAGTCCATACATAAGCAGTCCTCCATTAATGAGTCATAACAACATACTTTTTTCACAAATGAAACTTAAGCAGGTCTTTAGACTCACTGTTTCGTTACATCCATTGCTCGACTTTGAGCAAAGGCAATGTGTTCACCAACATTGGCGTAGACTTTGCCCATTATTTTATCCCCTAAAGCTGCATCTCCCTGAACAATTCTAAGTAGTTCACTACCATCAAAAGCTAAGACTTCTCCAGATGTCAGAGCTACAGCAGTACCTGTATATTGATAAGGTCGAACCACTGTAGACCATCCAGTAATTTCACCACGTTTATGAAGAGTATAAGCTGTTCCATCACTAAAAAAAACCATGTAGTTTCCAGATAAAATAACAAAAAAGGTATGAGCTGGATTGCCCATCTCGAATAGTCGTTCGCTTTCATTGACCTTTGTAGCTTTACATATGGCATGGATTTTAGCTGTTTCGGAATGTGATAATTCTTTAAATAAATCTAATTTTTGTAATTCTTCTACAGTCATATTCCATAAATCCTTTCAATAAATTTTGACATAAATTTTTAAATGTATCAAAAAAAAGAAACTTGATCAATATAAAAGTAAAGAAACCAGACATAGTTATCTGGTATTAATTGGTTGGTAGCATAATAAACTGATAATTATTAAAGTTGTTTAATAGAATTAATCATAACAGGTTTAGCAGGAACATCACTGTATGGACCAATAGTGCTTGTTTTGATTTTACTAATCTTTTCTACAATATCATCCATTCCTTCAGTGACTCTTCCAAAAACAGCATATCCAAAGCCTTTTGGTGTTTCATTTTGATGATCTAAAAATTTATTATCATTAACATTAATAAAAAATTGAGAGGTTGCACTGTCTATTTCTTGAGTTCTTGCCATTGCTACTGTTCCACGTTCATTTGACAGACCAGCATCAGCCTCATTTTTTATTGCCGTATGCAGACCACTTTGCTTTTGCCGCATGTCTGGTGTAAGTCCTCCACCTTGAATCATAAAATTATCAATTACACGGTGAAAAATAGTTCCATCATAATAGGATTCTTGAACATATCGTAAAAAATTCTTTACAGTAATAGGTGCACGATGTTCCCACAACTCTACTTTAATATGACCTAATGATGTGTCTATCAAAACAATAGGAAAATCTTTTTCTTCCATTTTACTTCCTTCCATTTTTTAGTTTAGATGCAAAAAATATCAATTCAAAAAATAAAAAATCTTTTTTTTCTTATTGGCTCATAAATATCAATAGAGGTATCGTCAATAACTTTTTTAGGATTATCATAAATAAGAGTTTTGGCATACTTTTCATCCTTCAATAATTGCAGTGCCTTTTTATAAGCTTCAGATAAAGCAGGGGGACGGTTTTCAAGAGAATGAGCGTCAGAGGCCAAAAAATGAACTTGACGATTCAATAACATCTTTTTACATAGACGTTGAATTTTAGAACCGAAAAAACCAAGAACACTTGCCGCTGTAAGTTGAATAAAAACTCCCCATTCTATAAAATCGTATATTATTTCAGGATCATTTAAAACAACAAAATTCCTTTCTGGATGAGCGAGAATTGGATAATAACCTTTTAATCTTAATTTAAAAATAATCTCTTTGAAGTTTGGAGGCACAAATTGAACTGGTAGTTCTATTAAAATATATCGAGAATTATTTAATGATACCACTGTTTTTTCAATAATTTTTTGATAAAGCTGTTCACAAAGATGAACTTCCATACCTGGGAACAATGTTATAGACAGCTTATTATTATTAATTTCATATTGCAATCTTTCAATGGATTTTTTAACTGTATTTGATGTGCAAATATACACACCATTAAATGAATGTGGTGTTGCAATAATTGATTTAATACCATCCTTCTCAGCATAACGTAGCATTTCTATGCTATCATCTATACTTTTGGGACCATCATCTATAAATGGTAAAATATGGCAATGGATATCTATCATGATTAGAGGGAACCTGGCTTAACTCTTAGCCATAACGTTTTGATGAACGTTTTTTTCTTTGGTTTTTTTTCTTTTTTTCACCATCTTCGCCGTAGTAATAATAGTAATACTGATAATAATAATAGCTTTCTTTTCCTGTGTCCACATCGTTAAGAACAGCTCCCAATACATTGGCTTCAACACCTTGAATTTGTTCCAAACCTGTTTTGACAATCTGCTTAGGAGTAACACCTGCATGAACAACAAGCATAACACCATCAACAAATTTAGCAAGAACAGTTGAGTCTGTAACAGCAGTTATTGGAGGGGAGTCTACAATTATACGATCATATCTTTTGCATAATTCATCCATAATTAGTTTCATTTTTTGCGAACCAATTATTTCAGAAGGATTTGGTGGGATAGGGCCACATGGAATAACTTCTAAATTTGGAACCCCAGATGTTTGAACCACTTCATTTAATATAGAACCTATATCATCACTAACTAAAACACTTGACATCCCCATATCACGATTCAGATTAAACATTTTATGAACTTTGGGTTTTCTCATATCACAATCAAGAATAATTACACGACTCCCTGCCTGTGCCATCGTTATAGCAAGGTTAGTAGAGGTCAGTGTTTTTCCTTCACTAGGCCCTGCGCTTGTTACAAGGATTACTTTAGGAACTTTATCAGCAGAAGAGAATAATAAACTTGTTCGTATGCCTCTGTAGGATTCACTGGCTGTAGATTTAGGAGAATAATGAGTTATTAATTCTGGCTTATCGACTCCTTCTTTATCCAGGTCAAAAGTTGGTACAGGTCCTAAGTATGGCACTTTTAAATATTCTCGAATGTCGTCTGGATTTTTTAAAGTATTATCCAAAAATTCAAATGTAAAAGCCAGAGCAGTTCCTATAAAAAATCCTAAAAGAACAGCAAGAAAAAGATTTAGTTTTTTTCTGGGTCGAATAGGGCTTTTGGGTACTTCAGCAGGATCAACAATTCGAATGTTTCCAGTTTTCATATTTTCTGTTAATGATGTTTCTTTAAAACGTCTGATCAAAAGTTCATACATATGACGTGCACTTTCAGCTTCGCGCCTGAGAGCTCCATATTCAATTGATTTCTGATTTAGATCAGTACTTTCTTTTTTTTGTTTAGTTAATGCCTTTAGTAATGTCTTTTCTTTTGCCAAAGCTACCTGGTATTCATTTCTTAATGAATTTATAACGCGTTGAATTTCTTTTAATTTACGTTCTTTTAATGAATCTATCTCAGATTGAACAGCAATCATTTTTGGGTGATTTCGCCCATATTTTCCAGATAATTCAGATAAACGCTTGTATAGGTTGACTTCCATTTGTTTAATTTCACGGATTAATTGATTCCTTAAAACTTCTGGAATTGAGTCCAACATATCAGGACTTTTCTTTAATTCCAGAGCCTGTTTATATCTTGTTTCTGCTTCAACTCTACTTGCTTCAGCATCAACTACCTGCGTATTTAGTTTAGCCAACTTTTGAGCTGTTATTTTTTCCACATCACTTGAAAAATCTGTAAAAATACCTTTTTCTTCTTTATATTTAAGTAAACGTTGTTCTGCAGTTGCAACTTTTGCACGTTCATCATCAACTCGTTCATGAAGCCATGCGACAGCTTTTTTTGCTGCTTTTAATTTTGTTTCCAAATTTTTTTCAATATAGACATCTGCCAGAGTGTTTACAATTAATGCTGCAAGTTTAGGATCTTTGGCCTTAAAATGAAGGTCAACCAGGCGACTATTCCTTAAGGGGGCTACGTTAATGCGACTAAGAAATGCTGAAACTAATCTTGCATCTGAATTATCTTCTTGATTTTGAGGGGCATCCTTTACAGAAGTTCTAAAAATGGACAAAAGAGAATCTTGAACAGATTGCTTTATTTTATTTATATTTTTTTTAATATTAGAAAAAAAAGTTTCTTTAACTTTTGGAAAAAATTCTTCACTCTCTTTTAAATTTAACCTGCCAATAACCTCTCGCGCAATGGTCCGACTTTCAATTATTTTATATTGAGTCATATAATAATCTGAAGTTGAGGCATCTACAGACATAACTTCTTGAATTGAAACAACATTTGGGTTTTCTTTTTCAATAACCAGTCTGGTGGTAGACTGATAGATAGGAGTTGCTGTTAGGGTATAAATTAAAATACTTACAAATATTATTAAAAAAACAGAGATAATTGTCCATCTCCGCTTCATCATTATTTGAAAATAATTGCGAATATCTATATTTTGATCATCATTTACCATAATTGAACCTTATTATTAAAAAAAGCTTTCTGGAACAACAATAACATCTTCTGGTTGAATAGTAACATCCTGACCTTTTTTTCCTGAATTGGTTATTGCATCCACTTTAACTTCAATAATTTTTTCAATACCATTTTCAACACGAATAATTCGAGTACGATTTCGGGCGGCAATTTGTGTAAAGCCACCTGCCATACTAATAGCCTCTACCAGGGTAACTCTTTTTTGAAGATAAGGATATGATCCTGGTTTTTGTACCTGTCCTATAATATAAAAGAAATCTGGTTTTGGAAAATAAAGGACATCATTATCTTGTAAAGGAATATTTGATGCTTGATCACTGCCATTGAGTAAACCTTCAAGATCAATACGAATAACTATTTTTCGTTCATATTCTGTATTTTGATTCTCGGTTCTTACTATCATAGCCTGTTTGCCACCCTGTTCAAAATCAATACCTTTAGATCTTGAGATAGCATCTAATATTCGTTCTTGTTCGCGAAGATAATACTTTCCGGGAGCTTTAACTGAGCCCAAAACAAGATATTGTTTACTGCGGTATTCTTCCACCATAACTGATACGTGAGCATCAAATAAAAACTGACCTTCCATTAATTTTTGTGTAATTAACTGTTCTATTTCAGAAGTATTCAAATTTTCGACTTTAACCCTACCAATTAATGGAAAACTAATGAATCCATCAGCTGCTACTCTAACATGATTTCTAGACAGATCGGCTTCTTCGTAAACAGTAATACTTAAAACATCATATCCACCAATTTTATAATCAACTTTATGACGATTCATATTTTCAGGGTGAAGTTTTAAATAATCTGTCACCTGCATATTATGTGTAGATTCTATTACCTGATCTAACTGGTTATCTTTAGATGGTCCACTTGTATTGCGTTTAAGTTCATCAATCTTTTTCTGGTATTCAGGTGCGATTACTTTTGAAAGCCCTGTTTCGATTGATTTAACTGTAACCACTGGTCCTTTTTGAGAAGTACAGGAACATAATAACAAACAAAAAATTAATGTAAAAATATTATGAAAAAACTTTTTCGTTTGTTTCAGGAGAAAAAAATCTTTAATGCACATATTAGTTTTATCCTGCTTTTTATTCAGCAATTTATAAAAATGCTAATTAGCTCTTTTTATCAAAACCAAAACCGGTATTTATAAAATAATAAAAAAAAGGGGAATGCACCCCCTTTTTTATTTGATCATTATCTTTAATAAATATAACAATTAAAATATTGCATCTGCTTTAAAAAGCAACTTATTAATTGTATATTCAGATTTAAACCATCTAGAATGGCTTGCTGTTTTTGTTTCATAAGTATAACGAAAACCTGTTTTCAACCAATCCTGAATATTATAATTCAAGCCAAAGTGTAAAGTATAGTAATTGAAGTATTTATTAGGTATGTCTGGAATTTCATCACGATAATCAGAATTGCACCACTCTATACCTGATATAAAAAATGTTTTATTCTTGATTTGATGGTCTAAATCAAATCCAATAGTTGTATCTACATATGATGCAGCATCTCTATCAGGAGCGCCTTCAATACTACGAGAAAAATTAAATCCAATTTTTGTAATTTTTGAAAAATTAAATTTGACATTTGTTTCAATTAACCAGGTATTATTATCTTCATATGGATTGTTATCATTATCTACGTTGTTATCAAAGCCTTTGCTTCCATAGCCTAATTTGGCTGAACCAATCAATTTCCCACCTGGTTCAAATCTGAATCCTACCAAAAAATTATGTAATTGATGGTCTTGTGCTGTAGAAGATTTTTGTCGATCATAGGTTGCATCTACAAGATTATATTCTGCTAACATTGATGTTTTTCCTGATGGAGTGACTCGCATGTAAACTCCAAGTTTAATAACATTTTCTGTCAGGTCTTGCCAATAGTCATCGTCATCATAGTATCGAAGTGCAAAATTTTCAAAACTGGTTTCCACAGAGTAACGATCCATTAATTGGTAACCAAAATTTAAATTTATAGTGTTTTCAGATCGCTGCGTTCGCATTCCACGTTTATAGCTATTAAATGCTCCATATGGATCTGCAGTTTTCATAAATTTTTCGCTGAAACTTGCAAAAAAACCAGCAGGTGTTTTTAAACCACATCTTATAAAAGGTTCATGTTTTTGATAATTATTATCATTTCTTTTAAGATAAGTAGCAAAATCCAGGTTATAACCAGATTGAAAATAATTCCCTGGTCTTTTATCCTGATACTCAAGCATAATACTTGGCTTAACTGTCAAAATAATATCTTCTACTTCATCTTCTGATTCAGCGAAAATATTACTATTATGTTCAAGTGATGCCTCCACCTGAGGCTTTACATTCAAACGTCCATAGTGAATATTGCCTTGAGCAAAAACCAATTGTGTTGTTAAAAGCATACCGAGAATTAAGCTAATGCATTTAGCGATAGTTTTGTATGAACTTTTTCGCGTTTTCATAATCCGCATCCCCTTTGTTTTCCATTAGTTATTATTGAATTTTTATTATTTAAAATAACTGTTTTTCTATACTTAAAAAAATATAAAAACCGCTTATATCTTTTTATCATGCAGAACGATATTTTTTCTTTAGCAAAATTAATCTAAAAAAATTAAACAGTTAATATCTTGTACTAAAATAAAATATAATTATTTTAAAAATGAGGGGAAAAGTACCACCCGCTTTCGACGATGTCAATATTTTTTTGTATTGAATATTTGCATATTGAAAAAATATCCTAAATAGGCAAGGTTGAAAGATTTATTTAGATTTCAAAAAATTTCCATGTTCAAGTGTCTGTTGAGCCAATCTGACACTTGCCTGATCAACCATTCGGCCGTCAACTGAAATTGCACCTTTATTAGGGGATTTTTTAAATTCTGAAATAATTCTTGATGCGTTTTCAATATCTTCAGGAAGAGGAGAAAAGATATTGTTAATAATAGTTAATTGTGAAGGATGTATGGCCCATTTGCCATCACATCCAAGAGCCCTGGCAATAGATGATGTATTTGAAAGTCCATCTGAATCTTTGAAAAAACCATATGGTGCATCAATAGCTAATAATTCATTTGCTTTAGCTGCCATTACAATACGACTTAGAGCAAAATGCCATCTGTGACCGGGATAAATTGTTGATTCATTTTCACCATGACCAGATATTGAAACCAGTCGAGCACCGATTGAAGCAGTATAATCAGCAATACCAAAAACCAGGGAAATTAATCGATCGCTTGCTTTAGCAATGTTGCACAC
>Ga0272440_1003136_pt1 | contig 12479 bp, 10 predicted proteins | sample SSMMMBAug17_FD_192440 | JGI IMG/M metagenome (GOLD analysis project Ga0272440, IMG submission 192440) | Marine sediment archaeal communities from Little Sippewissett salt marsh, Falmouth, MA, United States - SSM-MMB-Aug17 | ecosystem: Environmental > Aquatic > Marine > Wetlands > Sediment ...
CCAAGTCTTTTGGGTATCAGCTTGATCCAGTCATCCAGCATGGCAAGTTCTTTTTTGCGACCGACAAACAGGTCGGGATTGCCGATTTCTTCTGATAATGGGTATTGCATGTTTGCTCCTTTTCTAAGGAAATCTTGAAAAATATGTTCCTCTTTTCATCTGATCGAACTTTTAGAAAAGGTCGTGTAGAGACGTAGCATGCTACGTCTCTACAGTACAAGTATCCCAATATGAACATTTTTTGAAATGGGGAACTTATTTTCCGAGAATTCCTTAGCATTACGCATTGTTGTTTCCTTATAATTTGATCACAATTCTTCTTATTTTTTTAATTGACCCTCAAGAAAATTTTTAAATTCATGATAATCCTTTTCAAGCACTTGAAACACGTTTTGTATTGCATTTTCTGATTGATCAGAAGCTGCCATGTCCATATCTTTGCATCGCCTGCTTAAACTACTTGAACCAAAAATATTGATAATTGAATTCATTGCGTTGGTATACTCTTTTATGCGCTCATAATTCAATTGATCTACAGCTTTTTGTAAAGATTTAAAGAAAGTGGAACATTCATTCAGCGACATTTGAATTAATTCATAATAATTATCTTTAAGTTCACTTTTTAACGCCTTGACTTGATCCCAGTCAAAATCTTTATGTGCTTGGGACACGTTTGAATGCTTTTTCTGCTTCGTCTCCATGTTCTTAGAATTATATCTGTGGATTATTTGTAGCAATGTTTCCAATTTAATCGGTTTGGTGCAATAATCATCAAAACCTGTTTGAAGATACTGTTCTCGTTTTCCAATAAAAGCATCGGCTGTTAATGCAATAATGATGGGTTGCCTGTCCTTTGGCAGCATTTCACGAATACGTTTGGTGGTTTGTATGCCATCCATACCTGGCATCATAATATCCATAAAAACGAGATGATAACTGGATTGTTTTATCTGGTTGATGGCATCCATGCCATTTTCAACATAATCAAAAGCACATCCTATTTTATCCATGTAGAATTTAAAAACAGTTCGATTTTCAGGATTATCTTCAACTAATAGTATTCTTAAGGTTGCCAAATTTTTTATATTTGATGACAATTGAAGTGCGACATTTTTTTGTTCTGGAATGATACGATCACTTTTTTGCAGTTCCAAAAATAAAAAAAATTGCGCCCCTTTATTTATTTGAGATTCCAGCCAGATTTTTCCATTTAGCATTTTGGTAAGGTAATAACAGATAGATAATCCCAATCCGGTTCCCTGATACTTTTGTTGACTGACATTTACTTGTGTAAAACTCTGAAAGATATTTTTTTGTTGATCTTTGGGTATACCGGGGCCTGAATCCTTAATTTCAAACTGAATTCCAATACGTTCAGAATCAGTATCTTTTTGTTTAACATAAACTTCCACAGCACCCATATCTGTAAATTTAATTGCATTCCCTATAAGATTGATCAATATTTGACTGATCCGAATGGGATCACTCTCATAAAAACAATGCATTCCACTGGGAAAATTGTATGAAAATTGAATCTTTTTTTCTTTGGCTTTAGGCAAAAGAAGCTGATAAACATTTTCTATCAAAGATTTGAGATCAAATGGACGACTGTGCAATTCAAATTTTCCAGATTCTATTTTCGATATATCTAAAATATCGTTGATTATGGCCAGCAACATTTCTCCGCTGTTTTTCAATGTAAGCAAATACTCTTTATGCGTTTCAGATACATTGGAATTGAGCAGTAGATCAGTCATGCCCAGTACACCATTCATTGGCGTGCGAATTTCATGGCTCATTCGGGCTAAAAATTGCGTTTTAAAATGGGAAGATTGTTCTGCAATCTGTTTTGCCTGTTCTAACTGCTTTTCCATTTGTTTTCGTTCGGTAATATCAATCCCAAGACATAAGACAACAGATTCACTATTTATATTCTCAAATGGATAATAATGCATGGCAAAATAATTCCCTGAATGAGATTGCCATTCCTGTGTTTGAGGTTTGCCGCTTTTTAAAACGTCAAGAACAATACAATGATTGCATTGTTCCTGGCTGCAATACATGATTTCATAACAGTAAGGAGATAATGTATCTCCAATAATATCTTTAAAATACTGGTTTGCATAAGAAATCGTCTGGTCGGAGTGGATTAGAAAAACAATAGCAGGCAAACTTTCCAATAAATATTCAAGCCGATTTTGTTCTTTTTTTAATAAAACTTCGGTTTTTTTATGGGAAAAAACCTCCTGTTCCAATATTTTATTTAAAGACTTCAGGTGTTTATTGCTTTTCTTCAGTTCATTCCTGCTTTTTTCCACAGATTGTTCTAATCTGTTTTTCTCATCTTTTTGTTCAGTAATATCTGTAGCATAAAACAGGATATATTCAGGCGGAAAAAAGACCCAACTGGCATCTAAATATTTACGTTCACCAGTAGTCCTTAAAGATAAATAAAATTGTTGTCTGACAACGTGCAAATCCTTTCTGCATTGATTCATCCATTCGAGAACCTGCGGCATATCAAAATATATTTGTGAAGCCGTATGTCCAAGCAAATCTTTAACTTTTGGTCCAGAAAAATTCATGGCCGCCTGATTGATATCAATCAAAACCATATCATTGTCTACAATTTTCCATATATAGGTAGGAAGTGGAAATAAATAGAATTGTAAAATAAATCGACCATCTTTTTCATCTTTGGTTTCCCTGGCAATGTTTTTCGCTGCAATTTCTTTTGCCAGTTGAAAGGCAGGTCGTCCTTTTTGAGATTTCATTTTTTGAAATACGTCTGAAGTTGGATTCATATTATGATATTGCGATACATCTTTTGTATCCATATCAAACTCCTCATGCTTCAAATACCCTCCTAAAGATTGTATCCACATATTTTAGATGGTATTTGACATCAAAGATTTCTCTAATTTTATTTTCTGGCAGGTATGTTAGAATGTCATTTTCTTGCAAAACAATGTCTAGAAAAGATTTTTTGGTAAGCCAGGCATTCATTGCTGGTTTTTGAACCATCTGGTATGCATCCTCACGTGTTATTCCTTTTGAAATCAGGTTGAGCATTAATTGTTGAGAAAAGATTAAACCTTGAGTTTTGTTCAAATTATTTTGCATATTTTCAGGGTATACCATTAGATTTGTTATAATTCGGGTTAGACGATGAAGCATATAGTCCACTAAAATAGTGCTATCCGGTGCAATGACACGTTCAACAGAAGAATGGCTGATATCGCGTTCATGCCACAATGCAACATTTTCAAATGCGGCCATTGCATTACTTCGAATTAAACGCGCCAGTCCTGACATATTTTCACTTCCAACAGGATTTCGTTTGTGCGGCATTGCTGATGATCCTTTCTGGCCTTTTGCAAAATGCTCTTCCACTTCAAGAACTTCAGTACGTTGAAGATGGCGAATTTCCACTGCAATTTTTTCAATGGTTGCTGCCAGAATTGCCAGGGTTGAAAAGAATTCAGCATATCGATCACGTTGAATCACCTGAGTTGATGCTTTAACCGATGTCAGGCCGAGTTTTTCACAAACCATTGTTTCAATTTTTGGTGGAATATTGGCATACGTTCCCACTGCACCTGACAGCATCCCAACTGAAATACTTTGTAGGGCATTTTCCATGCGTTTGCGATTTCGACTCATTTCATCATACCATACAGCCAGTTTGAGGCCAAAGGTAATCGGTTCCGCATGAATGCCATGAGACCTGCCAATCATAACTGTATCGCGATGTTCATAGGCCTGATATTTAATTGCATTCATGAGTGCGTCACAATCCTCAATAATCATTTCTGATGCCTGTTTCAGTCGAATGGCCATGCTGGTATCAAGCACATCTGAGGATGTCATCCCCATGTGAATGTAGCGGGAATCTGGACCAACATGTTCGGCAATATTTGTTAAAAAAGCGATCACATCATGCCGGGTTTCTTGTTCAATTTCTTCAATCCGATCTACAGAAAATTTTGCGTGTGATTTGATTCGATCTAATGCTTCTGAAGGAATCATTCCAAAGTGGGCCATTGCCTCACAGGCAGCAATTTCTACCTGAAGCCATGTTTGATATTTATTTTCTTCTGACCAGATTTGTCCCATTTTTGGGCGGGTATATCGTTCAATCATGATAATTGCTCCTTATTGATAAATGGTTTCCTGAGGTGATTCAATGACAGAAATCGCAGAACGATCTGTATGCAATGGATCAAGCTCAATAAAGATTGTTCCTAATAAAAGGCTCTCTCGTTCAATATCCAGGCGAAAACGTTGTTTTTTTTGTGATCTTGTGTATTGTGTCAGAGAATTCCAATCTATGGCGATATTGGGTCGAACCAGTAAACGCGGAGAATTTTCACCATTTATGAAAAACTGTACACCTCTATTTTTCTGAATGTTCGTTTTGCAATCAATTAACTGAAGAAAGGCTTTTTCACCTGCAAAGATCGTTTCTCCGGGTGAAACGCATCGCCTGTCGTTTTTATTGACTTTAAACACCACATAAGACAATAAAGGATTTACTAAGTCAAAAAACAACTCGCCAATCTTTTGGTCATTAATACTCGGCACTGCATGATAAATGCGTCCTTCCTTATTCAAGGAAAACTTCTTTTGTAAATCACAATCAGTTCGAATGACAAATCCGCGATCTTCACCACTGTTGCTTTTTGGAGTGGGTACAAAGCCTTTAAAGTTAAAGGTAATATCACTGGAGTTATATTGATTGGAGATCACCTCCACAAGTTCTATTGTATCTCCCCTTACAACAGGTATCCGCTCATAATTATTGTAATAACCTGATATTCCATTGATTTTGACCCAATAAAACAAAATGTCAGATTGTTGCGGTTTAACAGTTTTTACTGTTCTGCTTCGGGTTTGTTTTCCGCCCGGCGCAATATGAACACTTCCGCAATGATAGTGATCTTTTCTAACATTTATCCTGGTTTTCTTGTTGATTTGAATGTGCTTTCGGACATCATTGACTGTACCATAACCCAAAACATCTGCGACAATGCCTCTGTCATAATTGCTTTCCACATGAGTAATCATTATTGTGTCGCCTTTGTTCACATGAAGTGTCTGGCCATCCTCAACAACAACAGGCATGTCATCGTTTACTGATATGATCAGATGTTTCAACTTGGGCGGATCAATTCTTACAGCAGGTGTTTCAGGAATAATATCCAGATATTTCATGAACGCATTAATTGCCAGATTATGATGAAACACTTTTTGTTCGAGGGGAAGTGACTTACTGGATTCAACACCATATGCGGGAATGCCTCTTCGATATAAAGAATAATAAGTTGCAGATTTACGTTGCTCTTTATGCCTGGAATCCCTGGAATGCGTCCGATGATTATTAAAATGAAAATGATAACGTGTATCCGGAATGTATCGGTTGATATCTTCTGTGACTTTTCTGGCAATTTTTCCCAATTCCAGTTTTTCTCCGGTGTTGGGATTAATATAAACATCACAATCCGCAATAATTGACTGCCCATATCGCATGGGGTTTCGCATGTTATTGACCCACTTTTCCGAGAAAAATCCAGAGCCATCATGTAAATTGAGCAACATGTCTGATTCATCAATCAGTTTTTTTAATATCTCTACGACTTTCGCTTCATAGTTTTTTTTACCACCACCTGCAAATTTTCGGTTCATATCCACATTGACAGTACGTTTTCCCAGTAAAATGGAATAAAAATTAGCGCGGGGCACGACAATGAGATTGCCTTTAAATAAAGACATATCCGCATATTGATCCGCAGACAAAAAGCCGCCCGGCTCATCCCCCTGAATACCGCCGATTAACATTAACGTCTTTCCTGGTTTTTTTCCATGTATTTTGAAAACGTGGAGCTCATAGTTTGTACCTTCAAAATAGACCATATTATGCTGGTTTCCAGCCCACACCAATGTAACACTAACCATACTTACACACCATAGATATAGATAAATCAAATGCTTATGGTTAAAAATATATTTTTTCATAATTATCCTACATTGCTTAGGAAATCTCTTATAATTAAGATCATCATTTAATTAATAGCGTTCCTTTTTTTTGAACCAGGATTACGCTGAAGAAGATGAAATAAGACACTTTTAAATCATCTTCTTAAGTGTAATCCTAATCCTGGTTCAAAAAGTATAGAATTAACTCTTTCTGAAAAGAGAAACTTATTATCCGAGATTTCCTTATATTTATAATTCTATGTGAATGGGGACAGTCATATTGACCAGTCTATGACCATGTTTGGAATATACCAGAATGGTCGCTTCATTAAAGTTCCCAAAATGTTCGATATCCTGAATGCGATGTCGAACAGTTTTAAATCGCGCTACATAAAAAGGTCTTCCTTTTCTAAAATTTGATGGACGACCATAGCGTAATTTACAAGATGGATAAGCCACTGCATCTTGCTCGTTTTTAAGGATTACAAACGTTGTTCCAGAAATGGGATTTCGGGCCTTTACAATATTTCTCAGAATAAAGCTAAATCCGATCCGATTATCATTTTTATTAATGATGAATTTAATATCTGTTGCGGTCACTTTTTGATGATATCGTATCGTGGATTCCACTTCTTTTTGTTCAGCAGGAATAACTTCAATATCTCCAGAAAGCTCAAAATCAATTTGACTCTGGAAAGGTTCAGTAAAAAGGGGTCGAAAATGACCTGTTTCATGAAAGTGTCGTTTGGAGATAATTTGATAATCATTTTCCTGCTCCGAATGACATGGCATCCGAATAATGCCTTTATCACCAAAAACAGCCTTACGAATGGCAACTGTCTCAAACAACTCTTTGTTTTCCTGAACAACCCGAAAATAGAGATGGCCCATGATAAGTGTCGATAAAACTGCAATGATACAAATAATCAGGCCAAAAAACATCCTGGCACGTAAATATTTAACTGTCTTTATCTGACCATTCACGCCAATCATGAGAATGGTCCACCCTTTTCGTTTTGAAACTCTTTTACTTAACATCATAGACTATTCCAATACTCTCGATATATTCTCCATTGCCCATCATCATATTTCAGAATCAGGGTTTTTCTGCCAAAGGCAGAAAACATGTTGGATTTATAAGATTGATTAAAATAAACTTTTGCTCTGTTTTTGTATTTTTTATAAAATTGTATATTTAAATTTTTTCGTTCTATTTTAATGAACTGGTATTTTTTGTTCAGTTGTTTTTTATATTGGATCCATTGCTGTTTATTTTTGTTTTGAGATCTGAAGTTATCTGCGTAAAACAGAGCATATTGATCAATATTTTTTGAACTCCAGGCTTCAATCCAGCTATCTACCATTTGGGTTATGATCGTGCGGTCATGAACAGTGTAAGAATCATCTTCTTTTTTGGACAATGATGTCGCGACAGGAAGGTGGGGTTGTTCAGCAAGATTTGAAGTTGCAACAAGTAATGGATAATGACTGGCTTTCTTTGATTCAGTTGTTTGATATTCCTCTCCAACAATGCGCCATTGCTCCTTGTAGCGAACAATAAATAATTTCTTCTTGCCAGCCATGTAAGCCTTTGGCGTTACTTTTTTCATGTCTGTTTTTTGGAAAACAGAGCCTGAAGAAATAATCTGGTCAACCAACACCACATAAATGCGATCATGTTTCAGTATTATGGGATGTATAAGCTGGACAAGCGCTTCAGGGTAAAGCGTTTTAACATCAGTTCTTAATTGTACCCATTTTTCCCACCATTTTGGAATATAGTCGGAAATATAATTGTAATAAGAGAAATAGGCATTGGCATCACCATACATCAATAAATTTTCAAGGGTTCTCAAAAATTGAATTAATGAAATACGAATGGGGCCGTTTTCTTCAGGGTTTACATACTTAATGCGTTTTTGGATAATAATGGGAGTGTGATGTAAATCAATATATTTGTCTAAGGCGTCTATGTCTTCATTGATCATAGCGACACAGCCATTTGTATCTCTGTCTTTTAATTTTTTATTGGTTCCATGCACCCATATAGCACTTCCATTTTTACCTGCAAAACGATCCATATAATTTGGATAATCTGTTGGAAATGCGCGCGTACCATAGATTGGTGTCAGGTCTCTTTTGGTAAACCGATTGTTGAAAAAATAAACGCCTTCTGGTGTTTTACGATCCCCAGACTGTTTTTTTGAGCCTTTATTTTCACCTGTGGAACATCGAAATCGTTTTAACTCCCTGAATTGACCATCATAGGCATAAACATATAACGTTTGGCTTTCTTTTTCTACAAGCAACAGGTAATCAACTGCACGATTGGTATCCATCGCAATCAATGATCCGGGAATAATTTTTTCAGCATAGACCACCACACAAAAAAGCAAATGTATTCCACACAGACAGAACCAATATGCCAAAAAATTTCTTTCTTTTCTAAACACTCTCAACAATTTATCCTCCTTACACGAACGATAAGTTGAACACTTATACACATTTCCTTTACAAAAATTGTTCACTATATTCTCAATCGTTTAATTTGTCAATGCTTTGTTTTGCATTACTCGGATTTGACATCCAATTTCAACACCCAATTCCAGTTTTGCATTTCCCGAACTGATGGAGATCTCTAATAATCCTTTACTTCCGATTATCGCTAACAGACGCCCTTTTTGAACCTGCATATAATTTTTTGAAATGCCCTGAATCGAAACGTCTTTTATATCAATTTGAGTTGAACAGTAACGATCTAAGATCAGGTCTTGTTGAGAGATATTTGTGATCAGGTTGCCAAAATGATCTGTCATAACGACCTTTCCCTCAAGCTGATTCTTTTGTCTAATCGGATGGATATCTTCGATTTTAACGAGTTCATTCGTTGAAATCATTTCCCCAAACGTGTTTAATTGTCTGCATTCTGATAAATGCGCTGCAACAGGTGCGAAAATATCGCGACCATGAAAGGTGCCGCTGACATGAGATAAAAAATACTTCGATTCAGTCACGTGAACAGATAAACATTTATAATTCTTAATTATTAAGCTCAAGACACCATTGTCCGGTGCCAAAAAAAAATATTGATTTGCCTTGAGCGCAATGATACGTCGATCTGTGCCAACGCCAGGGTCAATAATAGTAACATGCACTGTATTTCCTGGAAAATAAGCATGGGAGTACCAGAGCATATATGCAGCCTGAACAATATCTTGCGGCTTAATACTGTGACAAATATCAATGACATTTGCATAGGGATTGATTGAAGCAATCACTCCCTTCATGACACCGACATATTCATCATATAAACCAAAATCTGTTAATAATGAAATGCACGATACATTCATAGTCTAAGGTATTGTAAGAATCACAGGTAGTATCCCCATATGGTGTAATGTCTCAATTACCTGTAAAATCATGAAAAATAACAAAAACCACATCGACTCCAACATGGCTTTGATGAAAATGCGTGGTTTAATAGGATACTCTTCAAGTTGTTCAAAATGTTTGAAATCTGGAAACCATCTTGGTATTTTCCTGACATAATCCTCAAAAATTTGTCCATATATGGCCTTTAATTTTGACTCTTCTTCATCAACAACTGATGGATAGAGTACACAAAATAAAACAACCATTAACGCCAGTGCGAGCAAATTTTCGGATGCAAGACCCAATCCAATGGTGCCAATAAAGCTAAAAACATATAATGGATTTCTTACCAATGAGTAAGGGCCATATTGAATGAGCTGGTCGTCTTTATAGCCGCTGATATAGACAAAACACCATATGCGCCCCAGAGTTGTTATCACAATCATCGTATAACCAATCCATTGAATGATCATATCAAAAAATTTGTATTCCTCCCATGAATGGGAGGTAAACAACACAAGCAACAATATCAATGATGCTATTAGTCTTGTGTACCAGATTCGGTTTTTTGCAAAAAATTTCATTGTTTTCCTTTAATAAGTGACTTATTTTTAGGTTTCCCTAAGTTATTGTTTGACATATAATTTTTTATTTAATACAATATTGGCTAAAAAACACAAGAGAAAATATTTATGGTACTTAACAAACAAGACATTCAATCATATATTTCGCAATCACCACCCTTAATTGAACAAATGACAGACCCAATAACTCAGATTCAACCCAATGGCATTGATTTAACCCTGGATAAAATATTTACATTAAGTGGAATGGGAAAAATTGATTTTTCAAATCAAAAAAGGGTTCTGCCTCAAAAGACACCATTGGCATTTAACAATGATGGTTTTATTAAGCTTGAACCTGGTGTTTATGGCGTCAGTTTTAAAGAAATTGTTAATTTGCCGGATCATATCACGGCATTGGGACGTCCGCGATCCAGCTTAATCCGCATGGGCGCTTCAGTGGTTACTGCTGTTTGGGATGCGGGTTATAGTGGTAGAAGTGAGGCCATGCTAACTGTTCAAAATAATGAGGGAATCATCATTTACGCGAATGCACGCCTGCTACAACTTATCTTTTTTCAACTGACAGGAAAAACAGTTGCCTATGATGGCATATACCAGGGGGAAAATATTTTATAAAATTTTGAAATGGGAGCAATCTAATGGCTTTTCTATCAAAAAATGGGAAAACCATTCGAAAAATTTATTTTTTTACATTCATATATTCCTTTACAATTCTTATTGGATGCGCAACACAACATACCACAGTTTCGAAAAATCATTTACCTATCTCTCAACAAAAAACAATGAAATTTAGTGATAAGCAATATCGCATATATGAATCAAATGGTAAAAAAACATCACTTGAACGAATCATTTATCAGATCGGTCTTGTTCATGTTGTTTTTTTGGGTGAAATGCATAATGACCCTGTTGCACATTATCTTCAAAATGTAATTTTGCAAAAAACAACAGACCGCTATTGGAACAATGCGTATGCTTCAAAAAGAAGGCAAATCGTTTTATCATTGGAAATGTTCGAGCGTGATGTTCAGATGATTCTGGATGAGTATTTATTAAATGTTATTGATGAGCATCATTTTTTATCATGTGTGCGTCCCTGGAAGAATTACTATCATGATTATCATCCATTAATTCAATATGCGAAAAAAAATAATCTGAAAGTTCTTGCTGCCAATGCCCCGCGTAGATATGTTCATCGTGTTGCCCAGAAAGGTGAAAAAGCGCTTGATGATTTATCCACCTTTGCAAAAAACTGGATTGCCCCTTTGCCCATAAAACAGCCATCAGCAAAAATGAAAAAAAATTTTTATGCCCAAAAAATGGGAAAATTGATGATATCAGCACATAAGGATATTTCTAAAACCTCACATTTTATTGATGCCCAAAATTTGTGGGATGCAACAATGGCTTACAGCATTCATGAAATACGATCCAATACACCCAAAGCTTTAATCCTTCATTTGAATGGATATTTTCATACACTGTCAGGAACCGGTATACCAGAGCATTTAGCCCACTATCATCCTGATGTCAGAATGATGGTGATCAATATTTTGCAAAACGAAAGTTTCCCAAAGTTTAATCCTCAGCTTAAGGGCAGTGGTGATTATGTCATAATAACAGATCCAAATATCAGGAGATAAATCATGCCTGTGTATACAATTGGTAAATGGGAGCCTGAAATCCATAAATCAGTATATATTGCCCCTGGCGCAATGGTCATTGGACAGGTTCGCATTATGAAAAATGCATCCATCTGGTTTAATACTGTTGTTCGAGGTGATACAGACCTGATAACCATTGGCGAAGAAACGAACATTCAGGATGTGTCAGTTTGTCATGCTGATCCTGGAAAGCCTCTGACAATTGGCAATAAAGTGACCATTGGTCATCGTTGTGTGGTTCATGGGTGTACAATTGAAAATGATTGTCTTATCGGTATGGGGGCCATCGTAATGAATGGTGCAATCATTGGCAGAGGATCAATCATTGCAGCCGGATCGGTTGTATTAGAAAATACAATAATCCCACCATTGTCACTTGTTACTGGTGTGCCTGGAAAAATCAAAAAGACATTTAATAAGGATATTATTGAAATAAATCATTTGCCTGCTGATGTCTATACTGCGCGTGCGAAGGATTATAAAGCGGAAATGGGAGAATCAGGATTTATGCGGGATGTAAAACAGGACGCATTTCCGGAAACTGATTCAAGAAATTAAAAACATCACGAATTTTTTCCTGCAAATGTTTCGGTATTTTAAAACCTTCTTTGATGAGTTGATCGGCTGACTTTGTATTTTGAGCATCAACATTAATAATAGTTTCCTGCGGTTTTTTTAGAATAGGTTCGTGCTTATGATACTTCTCCTCTTTTTCAGATACAGTTTTTCGATCCCTTACAATATAAACGATTAAACCAATGATTAATGCCAGTATCGTAGAAAGCATTGTGAATAGAAAAAAAGCCAATGTTGAAACTTGATTTTCAAGGGATTCAAAGCGTTTGCCAAAGCGTTGTTCAAGAGATTCAAAGCGTTTGTC
>Ga0272440_1003137_pt1 | contig 12479 bp, 1 predicted proteins | sample SSMMMBAug17_FD_192440 | JGI IMG/M metagenome (GOLD analysis project Ga0272440, IMG submission 192440) | Marine sediment archaeal communities from Little Sippewissett salt marsh, Falmouth, MA, United States - SSM-MMB-Aug17 | ecosystem: Environmental > Aquatic > Marine > Wetlands > Sediment ...
GAATGATCCACCCACAATTGACACTATATCAAAAACAGGCAATGAAAATAGTAAGTGTTGTTTTCAATTATCTGAATTTAAAGCAGCATACACTGATATTGAATCTGATCCCCTTCATTACATTCAAATCCTAAGCCTTCCTAACAATGGGGCATTATCGTTAGATAATAATGCAGTTATGATCAATGACACGATTTTAGCAGATCAACTATTACATTTGTGTTTCACGCCAACAACAGATTGGAGTGGTACAAGTGTATTTAATTGGCTGGGTAATGATGGAAATGATGATTCACTTCAAACAGCATCGATATCCATTCATATTATTGCTGATCCTGTTAGTATTGGTACAATTACAAAACAAGGCCCAGAAGATCAGGATATTCAATTTGATGCAATAGATATTGCCTTTTTTACACTCAACAGCACCAGTTATTTTCAGTTATTGAGTCTTCCAGATAATGGGGAATTATTATTTGATCCAATAAAAACGGCTCCTGACCATTCATTTAATGGACAAGCACTTAATGAAAACCATACAATTTCAAAAGCTGAATTGCTGGCTGGTGAGCTTGTGTTTAGGCCCAATCCAAATTTTAATGGTTTTACGCGTTTTATGTGGCGTGCAAGTAAAAACAACGAATGGTCACCAAATGAATATGTTAATATTACCATTACGCCTATAAATGATAAGCCGAGTATTTCAGGACTTCAGGATCTAAGTATACTGGAAGATCAAAAAGGATTCATCGACATTGTAATAGATGATATTGAAACACCAGTTGAGCATCTTTCATTAACAGTTTGTTCATCAAATCAATCTATTATTTCTGATGATCATATCGCTTATTCAGGCGTTAATGCCAATCGTTCAATTTGTTTGACCCCAAATAAACATGCCTCAGGTCAGACAGATATCACCATAACGGTTTTTGATGGTATTGATTACAGCGTTGAAACTATCAAATTAACTGTTGTAGCTGTTGCAGATCCATTAACATTAATAGTGGATACGATAGCCTCTGGATTTGAAAATGAATCCATCACGTTAAACATTTATCCACCGATTCTGACAGATACAGATGGCTCAGAGCAAAAAACACCCCTAACGATTTCAAGTTTGCCAGTCATGATTACCCTTTCAAATGGAGAAAAAGCAAACAATGGATTATGGACTGTGACAGATCAGGATCTAAACACTTTAACCATCATGACTTCTCCGGGTTATATTGGCAGTTTTTCTTTAAGCGTTGCAGTTTCAACAGTTGAAACAGAAAATGGTGATACTGAATCCATTACAAAACATATCAGCGTTTATATACATCCCGCAGTTAATCAAATACTTGCCACAAACTTATCTGCGATATGGGATAAGGGAATTGCGACTCTGTCTTGGGATCGATTGGAAGACTTGACTTACAAAGTATACAGAGGAACAAGTCCTTTAGATATGACATTAATTGCAGAAATGACAGACGCCAGCTATATTGATACAAGCGCTCAATACGATAATGATTATTACTACAGTAATGCAACAGTCAAAGTATTTATCGATCCATTAACGCATCGATCAATAGCTCGGACTGGCCCATTATCTGAGCCGGTTTATTTACAGGCGCTGCCTGCACCCCGGATTACGATTAACGGTGCAATCCTTCAATCCGATGGGTCTTATGTGAAAACGTTTAAAGCATTGACAGAGTACGCTATTGTCGGCACCTATGAAAATTTATCTGAAAGTGCAATATTTACTGCAACATCTCAAACAAAAACGATCACGACAAGCACGTTAAATAATGAATTTAGATTTCAATTACCAACTTCGGGACAGTGGACAATAACTGGAATTAGCAAAAATAATTGGCAAAAAGCATCAATAGACATGCTTATTTATATTGATGATCAGCCAGAAACATTGATTATTAATACGGCTGACGAAATTCAAGTCAATGATGATCGTATTACAATTAATGGCAATGTTGAAATGGGTAGCACAGATGTTAGTTCTGTCAGCATAGCTTCTAATCAGTTTAAAAACCAAACATTTTCTGTCTTTGTTCAAGAAAGTGGTGCATTTACAGGCCAGGTGCCTTTGTCTGTTGGTGAAAATCAATTAACCATAACATCAATAGATCATGTTGGGAATCAAACAGAAAAAGTCCTTAAAGTAATTTATGCGCCACCGGTGATACCTCGAATTTATATTACAACACCGCTCAATGGGTCAATTGTGTTGGATGATTACGTTGATGTATCGGGTATCATTCACTCAAGTCTTGATCCTGAAAGAATTCGATTGGAAATGAATCATTTAGTTACTTTTCCTTCAGGGTTTTATGGTTGTTACACATTTACCTTTCATGATATTCCCCTAAATCAAGGATATAATACACTTGAGGTCGTTGGTATAACTGATTATAACACAGTGTCTGCAAAAACGACTATTGGTCATAATATTGAACTGACAGAGGAAGTACAAGAAAAACCAAATATTGTAATTTATCATCCTTCACAAAATTCATTTGTAACAGAGGATTCATTTATCCTCAGCGGAATTGCAGAAAGTCAGTCAGGGGTTCAATATGTTTCTGTAAATGGGATTAATGCAGAAACATCTGGTGTTGGGTCTTCTGTTTCATTTAAGCAAACGCTTTTATTTTCAGATACTGATGCTATTCAGTGTATTGTAGAAGTCGCTGATAATCAAGGAATAACAAATGCTGTTGTCTTGAGCGTTTATAAAGATACAATTCTGCCAGAAATTCAAATAACGTCCTCTAATTTGGCATTATCGCCACAGATTAATTCGATCAAAGAGTCACCTTATACCATTCGTGGCATTATTACAGAGAGCAATTTAGCTGGATTTTCTATTAATGATCAACCGATTCCCCTGTTACCTGATAATACAAACAATACATGGATTTTTGAAATTGATATATTTTTAACCAAAGATGAAGAACGACGTATTCGACTTGATGCATGGGATTATGCAGGGAATCATTGTGTATATGAATATTTGCTTCTGTTTGATGCAGAACTTACCATTGATATTATAACACCTGCTGATGGTTTAGAATTAAGGACAGATCAAGATGTGCTTGATTTAAATATTACTGTCAGGGTCCCGGGCATATCAGATAGTGATATTGTTAAAGCGTTTATTGGGGCAATGCCCCCTGTATTGTTAAATCTTTCAAGAGATGTAGCCACACAAAGTATTTCAATAACACCAACAGATGGAACGTATAGCCTTAATATTCAAGTGCTTGATTCCTCACAAAAAGTCCTTGCATCTTCGCATTCACAATTTTCAATTATTAATACGGCCAATGAACCTGTAATTGTTGAAAATTATGAACCAGAAAATAATAGTATTCATATTGAACCTAATGCATTTATCGCAATATATTTTAATAAGCCAATTCAAACAGAAAAGCTGGATATTCAAGTCAGGGAAACAGCCCATGGGCTTACATATAAAAAACAAGAATTAGGCACGGAAATAAATAATTACAGTAATATTCAAATGGAAGAAGTCCATAAAGACATGGAAATTGTGCCTGGAAAAATATCTCATTTTCCAGAAAAAACAATGTCAGCTTTTTATGCGACGAATGATTTTACTTATGGTGGAACTATTTACGTTACAGTCACATATGATACGCAAGAACTTCTCCGATCAAGTTTTCAAATCAGACCTCTGCCAACCTTTATTAAAGGATTTGTTGTCAATCAGTATCTGAGTTTTGTGGAAGGTATTGATGTGTTTATCCCTGAATTAAATAGAAAAAGCACCACCAATCAAAATGGGATGTTTGGTTTTGGTTTTGGTGAACCCGCAAGCCTTGCAATACCTCAGGGTAGATATAAAGCGGTTGTGAACCAAAACTTAAAAAATAAAACATTCGGGTCTGTTTATTTTTGGATGAATGTTGTTAGTGTACAAATCAATGACACTGATTTGATAAAACTACCCGAATTATCAACCAGTTCTCCCTTTCAATTCATTCAATCTGGACAGAAAGATGTCTTTCTTGCTGACAATGAATTATTTTTAGACTTAAGTCAAACAACGCTTTTATTTCCAGATGGTAAACACAGCGGAAATATTAACGTTCTGTTTTTAGAAAAAAGCCAGATATCATACCCTTGCCTGCCATATATTATACCTTACTATCTTTATTCAATACAGCCACTTGACATTAATGTTTCCGGGGATATCGCACTTCGGATATCTATTTTACCGCTAAATGACAGCTATGATTATATAGAAAATATTGGAGAGCGCGTTGTATTGGTTGGATTTGATTCAGATTATCTTCAGATTGTTCCAGTTGGTGTGGGTAAGTTAGATATTGAACAAAAAAGAATAATCAGTGAGGGTCAGATTGCACTTAAAAATCTTGATTATATTGGCTATGCTATTGTGCCTGTAGAGGGACAGGTTGTTTTAGAAATGTTTACAAAAGATGAAATCAGTCTTTTAGAAATGATTGAAAGATTGGCAAATTAAACTGCCTAAAAAATTTTAGAATTAAAGGAAAATGTGATGAAACAGTTTAGATTGCTCATAACGTTTTGCATGCTATTTAGTTTTGATTCATATATTTTTTTGAGTAATAGCAATGCAGAGGTTAAATATTCTTATAAACGAGGACGCGTTGCAGCAAAAGGTCTTGTACTTCAGAATGGTAGCCCCTATTTTGTTGAATATGAGAGCGATGGTGAAATAAGCAAAAAAATTGAAACGCCACAAGGGTCAGAAAACTATGAAATTATGTCAGCAGATACTTATCGATCATATATTAAACTATTTAATTCTCTGGTTGCAAAACAAGTTGATCAGACAGAAACACGAACAATAGAAAACTATAAGAAGGATTACGATGCATCACAATTAAAACCCAATACAAAAAGTGTTCTGTTTGTTTTAAAAGGCGAATTCCAAATACCAGAGGTGCTATTGGAAGCCCCCATTGATTTATGCAATTTAAAACTCGAAGTTAATAATTCAAACTTCAAGTCTCTTTTAATAGATAATGAAGGGAAAGTTTTTTACTCAAGCAAATACAATATTGCATACAATGTCGCAGTGTATGCACCAGATGATGGGTCCATTAGCAAGGAAGGTCGTCATGGATTAAGTGGATATATCAAAGGCATACATCAATTATGTGCGCCATTTGAAGGCGCAATTATAGAAACCGGAATGGGTGGAAAAGGCGCCACTAATGAGGAAGGAGAATACTATCTTGGATACCTTTTACCGCCATGTCCTGGATTTTTTATGAGTTATAATCATTACTTGTATGCATTTGTTTATTATACAAGATTTAACCCAAAAGATTCTTACATTCCAGGAATGTATGGTATATTTATGCCTACTGGTGATGATTGCCTGGGCTTGGGTGAAGGCTTCATGCCAACATCAATTAGTGGTGCGGTGCACAAAATGACGATGATGGATATTAATAGCAGTATGGCGATATCCATTCCACGGATCAATTTTGTCATTGATATTGCATTTCTTACAGGTAATGCTTATGTTCAAAACCAAAAGCAACCTGGAATTGGTATTAATGAATCCCTATTAGGAACACTTCCTCAATCTAAAACTGTTCATTTAATTGAACAGTATATGGAGGCAATTTATGATCAAGGTCTTGTATCAGCGATTAGTTCTGATGACTTGAAAAAAACTGACATATATGGATTTCGCATGTCTAATGGCCAATTAGTGTTTTCTCAAGAAGGAATTGATAACTCAAAACAAAGTTTATACGATGAAAGCGAATGTATCATAGACTATAATATATCTATCATAGGACCGGATACGACAACAGGGTATAAACTGAAAACATTCTTATCATGGTTAATTAAAACCGACATGGATAAAGACTTAAAAAAAAGACAGGCGGATCATGTTAAGATTGGTGAAAAAATAAAAGTTATCATGATTAATCGGCCTACTGGATATATTGGGTCGGGTATTGCAACTGTTGGTCATTTGCAGTTTGAAGAAGGTTGCCAACTGATTAATTTTAGTACTGAAGAACCCATCATTCTTCTTCCGCCTAATTTAAAAATTAATGTTCAAAGAGATTGCAAGATAAACTATGGTTTATATAAATCTATAAATAAAAAATATAGAATTGGTTCAGAAGGTTCAGCATTAACAAGCGATTCTCGCATTATTATGTCAACTCAATGGTATGATCACGATGGCAGTTTGCTTCCTGAAAAACTTCCCGGATATACAGCACGTTTTGCGCAATCTACTGCAAGTAATTCATTATCAAAAATTAATCAATTTAAGATCATGCCAGGTTTACATACCCAGTTATTAAAATTAAAACCATTTCTTTTCAAAGCACATTATTATGTTCATGTCAATGGTGAGCCAGATGATAGAAATCCAAATTTTTCAGGGAATGGTCGACCGGATAATTATGTACCAATAAAAGTCCCAATATATGATAAACAAGCTACATTAGAATTAGCTGAAAAAACTGCATTAGCTGAAAAAAAAAAAACCGACGAGAGAGATGTCCCACCCATTTATAAGTGGGTATACCGTCCAGAAATGCAGTTTTCAATATATGAATTAGACATGCAAGTAATACATGTCATTAAAGGTGATGAGAGTTACAATGCTTTAGAACAAAAAATACCCAACATAGATTCTACAGCCGATAAAATTCATTTATTATATTCATTATTGGAAAGCAAGAACTCAATGATTGCTCCAAAGGTAGATAAACCTCGAGAGCTTGTATTTTCTATTGCTGATGAAAAAAAAACAGTAAGCATTGGACAAAACAGAATAGTTAGTTTTTATAATATTCAAGATGGGTTGCTTCCTGATGAATTTTTAACATTGCGATTATACCAAAATGATGATGACCCGAATGTTTTATGGGAGTGTGCATCATGTAATATGACCATTAGAATGAAAAATAATAAATATCCAATATTTAATGGTGATACTGGCACCGCAATAGTTTTACCTCCAAACCAAAACGTTGTTTGGTCATTGGAAAGCAAAGAAGAGGGCGTAAAGGCGACTATTAATCCAAATTCAGGTTTAATAAAGGCATCAGATAATGGTAAAATGGGATGGATTACAATAAAGGCGGTAAATCAAGCTGATCCTAAATGTTATGCAAGGGCCAAACTATTTATTGGGTGTGATAGCTGTTCATCCACCGAATGTGCTGTAGGTAAATTATTCATATCCTTATCTAGTATTAATATCATATTTAACTTAGGCCGATCAATGGAAGGAAAATCTATAGGTGAGCTTTTCCTAAAAGCTGATAAACCAACATCTGATCTTGCTACACCCAAAATGCTCTCTTTTTCTACGCTTGCTGATGATATTAAAATTTATCACAATCAGGATGGCACTATAAAATACATTGATTTAAATGATAATTATTTATTCATATCTGTCATTGATAATTTTTCATATCAAATGAGCCTGTATAGAAAAAAGGATGTTACATTTGATGAACATGGTGTGCCAAAACCATTTGAAACATCACGATTTTCTAAAAAATGGCTTGTTGAAAATCCTGATGCTTCCAATACAATATTCAACAGATTATATATTACGGAGTATAATCAGGATTCAAGTATTGCCTATGTGTATAATCGGGATGAAAAAAATAATGAATGGACTTTAAGTAAAGGAAATGGACTTTCAATAGAGCGATTAAAAGAAACAGTCGAAAAAGACAAGCGCATTGTTGAACAGGAAATTAAGGATGCATCTGGAAATATCGCGTCTAAAATTATAAAAGTGTTTAAACAAAATCCCTGGGGAGATGATCTTATAGAAGAAATTATTGATCCTGAGGGCAAAGCATTAAAAACGGTCTACACCTATTATGAAGATCCACTTGAGAAAAGCTTTCGAAAAATTAAAACAATTTCAAATCCTGATGGCTCATGGAAAAAATATGAATATGACACTCATGGGCGCAAAAAAAGAGAAATTCTACCCTGGTTGGATAGTGACATTGATTCGCCTGATACAAATCTCCATATCATAAATTATTCCTATAATGTGATTGACCCTGAAGATAAAAATTTGCCTGAAAATTTTATGGATCCACGCACAATAGAGGAAACTATTAACAATACTATTGTCTCCAAAACTTATTATGCATACATCATTAATGGGGCTAGTCAATATAAAACGGTCATAACTGAAAAATGCTTAAATGGTTCGGCATCCTATGGTCATCCCAATAATTTACGTTCTATTCATAAATTTTCAGAAAGCAAAAGAGATGATGTATCGTATGGAAAAATATTGCAGATTACTTATTCTGATAATCGCTTTGACATGTACCAGTATGAAAGAGGGACTTTTAGTCCTAATACAATAAAAGCCGATGCACGTTTTGAAGCAGGGGCGGGTACAGATGTCAGGGAAATAGTTACACATGGGACGAAGGAAAATCCAAATGGTATACCTGGAAAAATGACGCGTGATGTTACAATTTATAATAAACAGGGGCAAGTGTTAATGTATGAAATTTATATTTATAATGGGTCTGGATTTGAACGTATACAGTGGCAAGTCAATGAACTTGATGAAATGGGTCGTTTGATAAAAGTCAATAAATCCAATGGTGAAATTAAAGAATTGTCCTGGGGGTGCTGTCAAAAAGAATCTGAAACTACAGCCAATGGAGTTACAAAATCTTTTTTTTATGATGATCTGGGACGCTTATCAAGGATTATTAAGCAGGGTATCAATCATAGTAACTGGCCTGCACAATTTGATATCCAAACGGATTATACATATAACGCACTTGGAAAAATTTTAACTGAAAAAATCTCTTCCAATGGATTAAGTCAAACGAAAACAAATACATTTGATCAAGCAGGACGTTTAATCCAAAAAATTGATGAAGCAGGGCTTGTGACTACTTTTGAATATACTAATGGCGGATTGATTCAAACAATCATTAAACCTGGCGGCTCAAAAGAAATTAACATCTATTATATTGATGGACAACTGAAAAGTACGACAGGTTCGTCTGTTATATCTACATATTATAAATATGATATTAACGCTGATGGTACAAAAGTGATTACTATTTATTATGGAAATGAAAATTCATCAATGTGGCAAAGAGTAACAACTGATATGCTTAATCGTGAAATAAAAATTGAAGAAATAGCATTTGATGGCAGTATTATTTGTAAAAACAATTATTTTAATTCAAAAGATCAACTGATCAAGACTCAAATAACTGGTATGGCCGATACGCTATATACATACGATGAATATGGAGATATTGTTTTAACAGGGCTTGATATGAATCATAATGGTATATTGGACGTTGCATCAAATGATCATATTCAAGAGTCAAATAAGTATTTCAGCAAATCTAATAATGTCTGGTTTTTGGAAACAATTCACAAAATATATGCAAAAGAAAACGATAGTACCAGCACTATTATTGCTGCTCAGAAAAAACGGCTAAGCGATTTTAATGCCGATGGATTAATATCTGAAATTATAAATATTGATGAGCTCGGCAACAAAACCATATATAAAAGCTTTATTGATCGAGAGAATAAAATAGAACGTAATGTCATTGCAAATGATCATTCCACTATCAATCAAGAAACAATTCTAATAAATGGTTTACTCGTATCCAAAACAAGTAACGAGGGCATTGAAGTGAAATATGTTTATGATTCATTGGGAAGAAAAACAGGTGAGATTAATCCAAGAACCGGCACAATATTGATTCATTATAACCAAAAAGGACAAATTGATTATTATCAGAATCCCAAAAATTATAAAGTTAGCTTTGCTTATGATCTTTATACTGGAAAAAAAATTGCTGAAACCAACGCTCTTGGAAAAACAATTCGGTATGCTTATAATGATAGAGGCCAAGTGACACATAAATGGGGAGATTCAATTAATTCAACAAAATATGAATATGATTTGCAGGATTATGGTCAAGTAAGCCGGATGTATACTTATCGAAATGGAACGAATTGGAATTCTGTTTCATGGCCTGCCTCTACTGGAGAAGCGGATGTTACAATATGGAGATATGATGATAAAACAGGTTTTCTTACTGAAAAAGAAGATCATGAAGGAAACAAAACAACATTTACTTATACGAATCTTGGAAAACTATACAAGCGTATATGGGCAAGAAAAGATAATGATAATGACAATGACAATGACAATGAATTGATAACTACGTATTCATATGACCCAAATACTCATGATCTCATAAAAATTGATTATTCTGATGAAAACACAGACGATATTTCTTTTACCTACAATAGATTCGGGAAACAGAGTTCAATAACAGATGCAAATGGGCTTAGAGTTTTTAAATACAATGATAAATTACAATTAATGTCAGAATCAATGAATGGCCTTAATAACGCAACTATTCATCGTTATTATGATGCATATGGTCGCAGCACCGGTTTATCAAACGGAGATGATTATTCTGTTACATATTCATATGAAACTGAAACAGGTCGATTTAAGTCAATAAACTGGCATGTCGCTGATATTGAAAGAATTTCAACCTATTCATATTTGGAAAATTCTCATCTATTGAGCCAATTAGTAACGACAAGTGGTACCATTAAGAATCATATCTCAACGTACAGCTATGAATCAGAACGAAACCTACTGACTACAGTTGAAAATAAGTATGGCACAACTTTGATTTCGCGATATGATTGCTCATACAATCCCATCGAACTAGTCAAAGCAGTAAAAAATTCAGGTCAGGCATTCGCTGATCCTGAAGAATCTTTTTATAAATATCATTATAATGATCATAATGAACTTATAGAATCGAATCGGTATAGCGGATCAGATGTTATTGATACGAGCAACCCTATTTTAAAAGAATATCGGAATTATGAGTATGATAATATTGGAAATAGAAAAAATTCAACTAATTTTAATAACGTGATAACCTATAAAACGAATGCGTTGAATCAATATGAACAAACAACTTCAGCAGAAAGTTCCGATCAATATTTTGAATATGATAATGATGGAAATATGATCAAATCTAATTTTGATCAATCATCGACGATATATAACTATAATGCAGAAAATCGTTTAATAGAAGTTGTCTCAGAGAACCCAATCAATGGAGATAAAAAACTTGTATTTCTTTATGACTATATGGGGCGTCGTATTGAAAAGAGTGTTTATATTAGAAACAATCAACAATGGGATTTATATATTAAAAAACAATTCATTTATGATAATTGGAACATTATCCAAGAAAAAACCTTTCATAATGATGTGCAAACGACAAAATATTATGTTTGGGGATTAGACCAAAGTCAATCATTGCATACAAATGGTGGCGTTGGCGGGCTTATTGGATCAGTTGATATGGAATCAAAACTGGTGAGTTATTATCATTATGATGCGAATGGTAATGTCGGGCAGTTGATTAATTCTGATAATGGTGAAATATTAGTGCGTTATGAATACGATCCATTTGGGAATCAAACACTGGCCAAAGGGCCATATTTAAATAATAATCCTTTTTGTTATAGTACGAAATACTACGATGCGGAAACAGGGCTCATCTATTATGGCTACAGGTATTATTATCCCAAATTAGGAAGATGGGGTCGTAGGGATCCTATGGATATTAAAGGCGGAATATTGCTATATGGCTTTGTTTTTAATAATTCTATTAATTTGATAGATCCATTTGGATTAAAATGGTCAACGATATTATGTAAAGAAAAAAGTAAAGAATTTTCCGGATCACTCGCTCTTGGCTTGGGCGCTGCAACGAGTGTAAAAGCTATGGTAAAAAAATGTGATTGCTGCAATGGAGAAACCAATGAATATATAAAGGGAGAATGGTTTAACCCATCAAAAGGATATATGGAAATGTCATTAGTAGCATCATTTAGCTTGAAAATCGCTGTTTCATCAAAATTATTTGGCATTGGGTTTGATTTAGAATTCGCTAAAATAAGTTTTAGCCAGACAGCAAATGCTACAAAAACATGTGATATGTCTGATCTAACATTTAAATTTACCATTTACTCAGTAACAGGAACCTTAGGTGCTAACTTCACTGAATCAATTTCATTTTTTGCCTTTAATGCTAAATCTGTTATTAATTATGGTGTTTGGGTTGATATAATCTATAAACATTCTTGCTTCAATTATGTTGTTCAATATGAGTGGGGCTATGCTAAAGAATTTGAAATAAGTTTGAAAAAATTTAAAAAAACTAAAGTTATAGATTCTGATAAAAATAGAATAAAAACTTATGATATCCCGCTCGGATGTTTTTAATTCTAATGTGGTCGGACCATAAATAATTTTACAACCCTCTAATTTTTAAGCAAAATAAAAAAGAAAATCGCCATTTTTAGCTCTTAAAAGGCTCATTTTGACCCCAAAATGGGCCTTCTAACTGGCCTAACAGAAACATAGC
>Ga0272440_1003138_pt1 | contig 12479 bp, 3 predicted proteins | sample SSMMMBAug17_FD_192440 | JGI IMG/M metagenome (GOLD analysis project Ga0272440, IMG submission 192440) | Marine sediment archaeal communities from Little Sippewissett salt marsh, Falmouth, MA, United States - SSM-MMB-Aug17 | ecosystem: Environmental > Aquatic > Marine > Wetlands > Sediment ...
ATCCATGCGAAGAATGGATATGAAGTATTGTCTTTTCTTAAAAAAGAACCATTCGATATTATTATTATGGATATTCAGATGCCTGAAATGGATGGCATAGAGGCAACAAGAATCATTAGAGATTCTGGTACTGAATATTTTAACCCCAACATTCCTATTATTGCTCTTACAGCTTATGCCATGAAAGGTGATAAAGAAAAGTTTTTAAAAGCAGGAATGGATAATTATGTCACTAAACCTATAGAAATTGATTATCTTGTTGAAAAAATACATCAGGTTATTTCATAGATTTGCAGGTGAACCTCAAATCAGCCAAATTGGTCGACGATGATTGCGGCAAACCCCTGGAAGCCTTTTTTTTGTTCGGTTCCATGGGGCAGTATTATTTAGATCGCGGCATGGGGAGAAAAATTACGCTGGAAGAAGCAACCGACATCCTTGAAAAGTGCCGTGAAGCCGGTCTTGTAACACAGCCTGCCACGTCACAGAATCCGGCCGGTATGTGCAACTGCTGCGGCGATTGCTGCGGTGTTCTCATGGCCCTCAACAAACACCCTAAACCTGCGGAAATCGTCTTTTCCAATCATATTGCCATTGCCCAAATCGAAGAATGCACAGGCTGTGAAACATGTCTGGATCGATGCCAGATGAATGCACTCAGCATGAATGATGACGGTCTGGCAGTTATCAATGAAGATCGGTGCATCGGGTGCGGTCTCTGTATTACCACCTGTCCCACGGAAGCCCTTAAACTGGTTCCCAAATCCGAAATAGAAGTAGGAATTTACTTCTTCTGCTCAGAAAAAAACGAGTCCATTACATCAGATTGTTCAATAATCTTCTCAAGTTCTGCAAGGGCTTTTTCATTTGCATAAGCATCCACATGCCTGGCAACACGATCAAAACCATCTGAAAACTCGCTTCCTGAAACGAATTGACGAATCTCTTCCAGAACTGATTGGGCATCCATGTCCCAATCCAAAAGACACTGATGAAGCTTTTTGATGCGCGGGGCAAGATCCGCCAGGTTGATCTCAAGATTGTCTGAGAGTGTTTTATGATCTGTTTCATCCAGAATGGGCTTCAATGTTTGACAGGTTTGTTGAAGCGAAGTGGTCAGCTCTTGGAGTACTGAATTTATTTGATTGGTATTTTCTTCCTTTAAACAGGATTCCACTCTTATTGCATGTGCATGCAAATCAAGGGCGCCGACATTGCCGGATACACCTTTCAAAGTATGCGCTAATCTCACTGCCGCATCATAGTCACCTGCTTCAATCGCCTGACGTATCCTTTTATCTGCATTGCCCTGGTTTTCAACAAACTTTGCCAACACTTGTTTATACCGTCGAACACTTCCGCCAGCCCGTATAACGCCATTCTGAACATCAATACCTGGCAGATCCGGGAGTAGTTCCTCCCGCAGAAGGCCGTCTCTTTGCTGTTGTTCAAATCCTTCGGGCAGAACCCTTGCACCGGGCTTGATCCACTTGAGCAGGGCATTGAATAGGGCACGAGGATCTATGGGCTTTGTTATATAATCATCCATACCCGCAGCAGAAGTTTTTTCGTGAGTGCCACTCATGGCATCGGCTGTTATGGCGATAATAGGTACATCATTTAAATGGTTCGCTTGACGGATTTCTTTTGAGGCCGTATAACCGTCCATGACTGGCATTTGAAGGTCCATTAGTATGACATCAAACATTTGATTTTTGGTTGCTTCTTGTATCTTTTCCAGTGCCATTTGACCATTATTGGCGATGGTTACAAAAAATCCTTCACCTTCCAACATTTCAGTGACCACCTGCTGGTTGACTTCATTATCTTCCACTACAAGGATTGTCGCACCTCGTATGGCATCAAATCCCTCTGGAACTAAGGATTTGATTATTTCATGTTTGTTTTGCAGCGCAACATCCTGGTGAAAAGCTTCCATTATGGCATCAAACAAGAGCGATTGGGTGACTGGTTTTAATAGAAAACCATCAAGTGGGATATCTTTGGCCTGTCTCATGACATCTTCACGACCAAATCCAGTGATCAGGATAATTTTGGGGATGATTTCCTGGTTAAATTGGCTGTGTATTTGTTTGAAAGTATCAATACCATTCAGTTCAGGCATTTGCCAATCAATAAACATGAGATCAAACCGCTTTTCATTATTACGAATAGTATCTTTAATCGTCTGAAGCGCTTTTATTCCAGAGTTTAAGGTTTTAACTGTGAAACCGAACTCTTCCAGGTAACTTTTCATCGTTAAACGGAAGGTATTGTTATCATCAACAACAAGGACTTTTAATCCTATGAGGCATTCAGGGAACACAAACTCTTTGATAAGCGCTTTATCATGCCGACCAAATTTTGCGGTAAAGAAGAATGTACTTCCTTTGCCTGACTCACTGATAACACCAATTTCACCGCCCATCAGTTCGGTCAATTTTTTGCTAATGGCAAGACCCAGTCCGCTACCACCAAATTTTCGTGATGTTGAAGTGTCAGCTTGTTGAAAGGACTGAAAAAGCATATCTTGTTGCGCTTTCGTTAGCCCAATCCCGGTGTCTTGAACAGAAAATTTAAGTAACGCTTGATTTTCTTCCACTTCAACCGGCTGAACAGTTACAACGATTTCTCCTTTTTCAGTGAATTTTACTGCATTGTTCGTCAGATTCAATAATATTTGTCCTAATCTTAAAGAATCACCTTGAAGCTGTGTCGGTGTATCGGGGTTTAGGTTGAAAACCAGTTCCAATCCTTTTTCCTGGGCTTTGACCGAAATCATGTTGGAAAGGTTGAGCATGACATCATTTAAGCTAAAATCAATAACTTCCATATCTAGTTTTCCGGCCTCAATTTTAGAAAAATCAAGAATGTCATTGATGATGCCAAGCAGTGATTTTGCAGACAGGTCAATTTTGGTTACATAATCAAGCTGTTTGTTTGTTAGGGAAGTTTTGAGCGCTAAATGGCTCATACCAATGATTGCGTTGATGGGGGTACGGATTTCATGACTCATATTTGCCAAAAAGTCACTCTTTGCCCTGGTTGCGGCTTCGGCTTTTTCTTTGGCTTTTTCAAGTTCTTTCTCCATTTTTTTACGATCCGAGATGTCAATGATTGTACCGATCAAAAAGGCGGGGTTCTCTTCATCATCGAATTCAACCCGGCCTTTTTCATAAACCCAGATCGCATCATTGTTTTTGTTGATAATCTGATAAACGATGGTGAAGGGTCGTTTTTTATCTACAGCTGTTTGAACAATGTTGGACACTGAATCTAAATGGTCAGGATGGATAATACTTGCGTAAGAGCGGGTCTTATTGTTAATGAAATCAGAAGCCGGATATCCGGAAAGCCGCTCCACTTCATCGGTAATATACAGCATGGTATAATGTTCATCCATAAGGCACCGATATACAATACCCGGAATTGTGGAAACCAGTGTGAACAGCAGGCGTTCACTATCAGCCAATGCCTGTTCTGCTTCTTTTTTGTCAGTAATGTCATTTTTTACCGCCAAAAACTGTACAATGTCACCTGATCTATTCAATATCGGAGAAATGGATACACTCTCCCAAAAAAGGCTACCATCTTTTTTTCTATTAACCATCTCACCGTACCAGATTTCTTTTTTGCAGATGGTCGTCCACAACTCTTCGTAAAACTCTGGTGGGTGGTGGTCGGATTTGAGCAACCGTGGATTCTGGCCAACCGTTTCCTCAAAGGTATACCCGGTCACGGTTGTAAAGACAGGATTGACATATTCGATATTTCCCTGGGTATCAGTAATGACAACCGAAGCCGGACTTTGTTCCACGGCTTTGGACAGTTTTCTGAGCTCTTCTTCTGCTGCTTTACGCGCAGAAATATCAATCATGTTTGCGAGAAGCTCACCGCCAGATAATACGGTACCAGTTACGATCAAATGTTTGACTTCACCGCTTTTATGAACACATTTGTACTCATTTGGTGGAATTTCTTGACATGTTCTCAATGAACATTCGACAGCATCTTTCCAGGTTTGGGTGGCCCATTTGCGATAGGCTGAATCAGGATATATCTTGGAAAAAAGTTCTTTAATGTCCGGCGTCTCCGTTTCTGAATATCCGAACAGCTCCAAAAATCGCTCATTCCGATAGTAAATCTTATCATTTTTATCAAGCAGTATTGCCCCAATGGGCATTTTTTCCAACACGTTTCGCAGCTTCTCCTCTGCTTTACGAAGCTGATCGGTCTGCTTGCCAATACTTTCGGCCATGGTATTGTAACCATTGGAAAGTTCTTCAATTTCATCCCTGGAATCAATCAGAATGCGGTGATGATAATTGCCTTTCTGGATGATCTCGAGGGCTTCTTGAATTGTAATCAATGGTCTGATGATTCTTTTTCGTGTAAAATGAAAGATATACGCAGCACCCAGTATTTTTAATACAATGAGAAGAACAACACTGAAGAGGACAGCCATCCGTTTATCATATTCCACCTGCAGCATGTTTTTCGAACGCAGCTCAAAAAGCAGGAAAAAATCATCGATGGGTTTCATGATTTTTGTTTTGGTATTCCGATACGCTTCTCCAAACAGAATTTCCATCGCCATTTCCGGATTCGACTCAGCCTGCTGAGTGAAAATGCCAGGTGCATCAATCAAATCTCCATGCATAGCGTTAAAAGCAAGTTTTTCTAATCGGGCCAACTTATCGGATTCTGATATCGCCATAGTGAGTTTCTCCATTTCCTGTTCAGAAAGCCCCAGCTCGGAGATGCGCTGTTCAATACTGTACGTTTCACCATCCTGATCTAGCTTTTTGGCGCCTGAAATGACCTGGTGCCAGTAGGAATGGATGTATCTTTTTGGGTGAGGCCGTTTGCCCTCCCTGATATCGATAACGAACTTATGGTATGTTTTATATTGGGGATCACCGGTCGCAACGAATAGACGGGCCAGATAGGTGAGGTGATCCGAGCTTTGCGTTAGTTCAATGGCCAGGTTTCGCGCATCATTCAGTTGTTTTTCAATTCTGGTGACTTCCTGTGTTGTTTGAATCAAAAACATAATGAGAATACCGGTCGTTATGATCAGTCCGCTAAAAAGTACTGAAAATACCAGATAGGAAAGCTGTAAATTCAATTTTTTTGGCCGCCCCTTTATCAGCCACAGAATAAACAACACAAAAAGAAAGAAAGCAAACATCCAGGCCAGTGTCTTAATCAGAAAGGCTGCTTTGTCGAAATTGGGCTGAGTCAAAACATGAAATCTGGGTGTAATCTCTGTATCGCCAAACCAACGTTCTTCAAGTATCGCCATATCATCACGGGTAATTGTATTCATGGTTTTTTCCAGGATGCCATGAAGTTCGGGCCAGTCATTTCGAACACCAATCCGATATCTTGGGTCTCTTATACTCACAGGGATATCCGCTTCAGCAGCAGGCACGACATTGGTCAACGTGTTTTTGCGTATCAGGTAATTGGCAACAGCAGTATCCAGAACAGTGGCATCACCACGCCCCAGGGATATGCTTTTGAGCATTTCATCATATGATTTCATATAGATGAACTTTGCATTTGGAACCATCCGGGGTAACTCTTTGGCAATCGCATCCCCCATGGACAGTACTACCCGAAAGTTTGCTAAATCTTTAACAGACCGAATACCAGATACTCCTTCCCGAACATAAATACCATTGATTACGTTTTTATACGGGCTGGTAAATTTGAAAAATCGCGTTCGTTCGGGGGTGTAATAAATTGTTGGAAAAAGGTCGATTTTCTTTTCTTTTCCCATGTTAATCAGAGTTATCCATGTGTCCTGTATATATTCCAATCTTAGTCCGGCGCGCTCCGCCACCATATTTAAGTAGTCAATGGAAAACCCGGCGGGTTTGCCGTTTTCAAAAAAATCAAATGGGGCATAATCCAGCTCATTGGCGACACGGATAACTGGATGCGCTTTCAGCCAGGCATGCTCTTGATCGTTCAAAGCAATCTTTATCTCTTTTTCGGCCTGTGGTTTCGCCCTAAACCATCGATTCCATATATGATTCCTCGTAAAGGGATCCATCGCTTTATCAGCTTTATCTAGAATGGACTTGAGCAAGGGAAGGCTTTTTGGAACAGCAAACTCATGAAGTTCCGTGCGGGGCTTGCCTGGTATTTTGAATTCAGCGATTAAGGCGACGTTGCTGATATGGGCAGCCCTCAGAATGAATTCCCCGGTTTCAATTACCTGCACACAGAAGTCAGCCTTGCTTGTTGAGACAATACGAAACATTTCCTCCGCATTTCTACCATGAACGATAGGGGATTTCGGAAACAACGTTCTGAGCACTGTTTCCATTCCAAAACCACGATATGAGGCAATACTTTTGCCTGAGAGAGAATGAAAACCCGCGATGTCCGACCGTTCGGTTTTGGCAAAAATGCCCAGGGAGATTGGATACTTTCTTTCGCCAAAGAGCAGATATTTACTACGTTTTTTTGTTGGGATCATGTTCAATCCAACATCAATTTTTCCTTTACGCAGCCTTTCGAGCAAATTAATCAAGCTCAGCGAATGGTATTTCACTTTCAATCCCACCTGATTCGCTATCTCATTGAATATTTCCACCTGATATCCCTTGGCGTTCCCACTTTGATCAAAAAACTGATAAGGGGCGACCGAAAATATGCCTACATTGATGGCAGGATTAACAGTAATCCAGTCTTTTTCTTTCAGAGTCAGCGGCACGGATCGTTTTGACTGTTTTCCGCCAAACCATTTTTCTTTCAGGCTTTGGAGTTCGACAATCGATACACTGTCTATTGCTTTGTTGATAATCTCATTCAAAATATCGTTTCCACTGGCAATAAACAGCTCATTCTCACTCATGCCGAGTTCGTTTTTCCATATGCCTTGAACGACCAGGTTTACATGGGCGTATTGGGTAATCATATAGCGCAAAGCATTGCCATAATCTGTAGTGAAATCGGCTTTTCCATTGCTGATCAGGCGTAAAGCCTCTTCCTGGGTTTTGGTTTCAATAACCTTTATTTTGCCCTGATATTTCTCCTTTATAGATACGGTTGTTTCCCAACCGCCTGGAGCGGCATAGGTGTATCCGTAAAAATCTTCTAAGTTTTTGATGCTCTTAAAATTATTACGCGTTACAAATTGCACGACCTCTTTGATAACCGGTTTCGAGAGCTGGCCACATTCCTGAGCCTCTTTTGATGCAATGGTGGGTTGTAAAATATCGATCTTTTTGTTGCAAAAAAGCTTTACCAATTGATCCCATGAGTAACCATTGACAAATTCAAAACTTACACCGATTTTTCTGGCCAGTAGTCTCATATAATCGATCATATAGCCTTTAGGTTGATCATTTTCGACAAAATCATATGGCGGCCAATCCATTTCGTTACTTACTTTCAGAACCGGATGTTGTTTCAGCCAGGCCCGCTCCTTTGAATTTAATCTCAGCCCGGAATCTTCATGCTTTTTGTCTGGCTGAACCCATGGAACAAGAATGGCATGGGTTTCCTCTTCAGAAAGGCTGTCCAGGGCTTTTTGCAGGATATCCCGAAAAACTGGCCAGTCTTTACGCACACCGATTGCCAGGATGGAACCATCCTTATTTACGCGTCCATGAAACTTCAGGTTTACCAGGACTTCCTTGTCCATGATATAACTCGCAACAGCACGATTACCAACGTAAGCCAAAGCTTCTCCGCGGGCTACTGCATCCAGGGCGTGGGCTGTATTCTTATATTCTTTTATGATCACACCTGGATAGTTTTCAGTGAAAAATCGCACATTGCCGAAACCTTTTTCAAGTGCCAGGGTTTTGCCAATCAAGTCCTGTTCATTACGAAGGTAAGGTGTATCTTTACGCGCTACGATTACGTGAGGCACTGAAAGGTAAGGACGAGTCGCATTGAAATACGGCTCTCTGCTTTTTTTGGGCGTGAAATCGAGCAAGGCCGGGAGCTGCTTCTCTTTGACCGCACCAAAAATTACCGGCCAATCACCTGGCTTTGCTACGAGGGTATTTCCGAGTCGTTTGTTAAGTAGATCAATCAAATTCATTCCAATGCCTTTTAACCGCCCGTCCTGATCAAGGAAACCAAAAGGTGGCCAGGATTGCAGAATGCCGATTTCGATTTTTTCGTGTTGTGCCAACCAGGTTTTTTCTTTGTGGCTAAGTGCGTCAAGAAGTGTTTTCAACTTTTTTTTGGGGTTCTTGAACAAGAACCCATCCCAATATTGACCTGTTTTTGCCATGCCAGCCTTCACGTAGGTCTCGACGATTTGTTCATACCGATCCCGCGTCAGAAAACCGAGGGGTATCACATCGGGTAAAATCATGAGACTGGTTAATCGCGCTTCATAGATCAGCTTTTCACGATCGAGTTCTGGATTGTATTTTCTGATGATCAAGTCGATAATTTCATCTGGGTGATCAAGCGCATACTTCCATCCTTTGAGTGTCGCGCGGATCATTTTTTCCACACGCTTAGGGTGATTTTCGACTTCAGATTCGGTTGTAAAAAAGTTATCTCCGTAAAAATCGATTCCATAACTTTTTGGGTTGATGATGTTGTATCCGATCCCCCTTTGCTTTAACATAAATGGCTGGCTTGTGATGTAGACAGAAATCGCATCCACCTGACCATTGATCAAATCATCCAGGCTGAAGGATTGCGGTACAGTCTTGAAGGCATCCAGGTCTCCAATGGTCTGATGCAACATGGCGATGAGAGGGGCGTTGCTGCTTCCCTGTGAATCAATCATAACCGTCTTGTCGATGAGATCGTAGGGGGTGGAAATTCCGGATTTTTTCAGGGTAAGAAAGACAAGCGGCGAGTGCTGAAATATCTGCTTCAACAAAACGACAGGATTTCCACGCAGGCGCTCCAGCACCAGACCGGCATCCGCTACGCCATACTCTGCATCACCATCAAGTACCGACTGGATATGTTCCTTATCAGGACCACGTTTCTTTAAAACAACGTCCAAGCCCTCCTCAGCATAAAATCCTTTTTCTACAGCGGCATAGTATCCTGCAAACTGGAACAGATGAGCCCATTTGAGTTGGATGGTTACAGTTTGCGTGTCTGACGCTATTGCAGCGGGGCAGATGAAAAAAATTACTTGAAAGATGAATATGCCTGTAAAAATTAGCATATTATGTTTTTTCATATTTAGCATGGCTTTTATGTCCCACAATATAAAAAAGGTGTTCTTTGTTGGTCGGGCAGTGGAGAAAGTCGGCTATTTTTCCGGATCGGGACTGTTTCCGCCTCACGTTTTGGTTTAACAGCCTGAGTTTTGAGGGGGAGGAGCTTGCTCCCCTGTTTCAGAAAGAAATATCTTGGCGATTTCCTGATAGCACATGGTTTTTAGAGCTTTCCAAAGGAATACTCGAAAAATAAGATCCTCAGTCGGACAAGTCAGACAAGTCGGACATGTCTGACCTGTCCGACTTGTCTGACTTTTGCAAATGGGGAAGTTCTTTTTCGAACATTCCTAAGGAGATTTTGAAGAATTAGTTCCCCAATCTGACAAGTCAGACATGTAAGTCTTGTCCGACTTTTGCAAATGAGGAACTTATTTTTCGAACATTCCTTATATTCCAGAATTGCTAAAAAATTTGATAAAATAAATCAAATCGCCAAGGTTTACAGCGCCATCTTCATTTAAATCAAACCGATGTTTTTCTGGAGGTTCAATATGAATATCTCCTGATTTTATTGATATATCATCAACGATAAATGAAACTGTTTCAATATTTTTTGTAGATTTTGACTGAAACGTTTCGTTTTCATAAATATCGATTTCAGCTTCAAAAGTAATTTTATGCGTTTGCCCATTTGCAAATGAACTCAAGTTGATCGTCTCTTCTTGCCATTTTGAATAATCTTTCATGCTTTCATTGGGAAACGTATAAACAACTTGATTTCCAATTTTTACTCTGAAAGCGTAATTATCACGTAACAGGTTCCTTCGTTTTATTTCATCTGTGCTGTCATTTTCATAAACGATATTATATATTTTAAACCAAAAATTTAAAACGAGCTGATCACTTTCTGGTAAAATGACAGACTGATCAATGGATGCTGTCGTATCAAACCATGCAAACCAGTCTCCTGAGTGTGCGAGTTCCGAGTCATACCAGATGGGTAACCAATAATCAGAAGTTTGCTTCCAAAATGAATTCTGAGCGCCTTCATCAACCATTTGACTTCCTTCAAAGCTGCCATCAACAATTAATTGACTGACAGTTTTTGTGGTTGTAAATGATTTATCATCACCATATGTAATGCCAGATTGATTCTCAGCAATTATTCTATAATGATATTCAGTATCTGCATCGAGCTTGTAAACACTTAATTGAATGGGGATATCCTGTGTTCCGTCGATTTTTTGAGGATTCGGCGTAATCAGTCCATAGGATTCATCTTTACAATATTCAAAATAACATGTTGTTTCTCCCCCTTTGGGATTGACAATCGCAAGTAGTATTGCACTTTTTGAGGTAATATCAGTTGCAGATTGCGTTTTTACAAAAGGTATTAATGGAGTTCCAGAAGTTGAAAATGATTTATTGGCTCCAAAGCTGCTGCCAAAACTGTTTGTTGCAACGATCCGATAATGATATGTCGTAATGGGATCAAGGTCATCAATTGGAATGGAAACTGGATTTGAACCCACTGATGCCGAAAGATTTGTTGTTGTCGTTTTTTGATCATATTTTGTTGTTTTTCCATATTCAAAATAATAGGAAGTATCGTCATTGTTCGTATCTACGCTGGCATGTAATGTTGCTGAGGTTTCCATAAGATTTGAAGTATTTTCAGTTTTAACAATAGGCGTTTTGGGGTTTTCATACACGAGATATGCAACAGCACAAGAAACATGGGCAGCATGGTGACTTATTCTCATATAGCCATTCTCACCCCATTCTTCTCCCCAACTGTTTCTTAAAATCCAATACCCATTCCCATTTTCTTCGCCCCATCCAACAAGCGCAATGGCATGGTTTGTATCAGCATAATAGCACGGTTCAGCATCACATGATGTTTCAGTGTCTTCGTAAATACCACTTTCATATGCCTCAAATGCGCTATTTACCATAACAGAAGCATCAACAACGCCGAATGTTTTAATTGCTGTTTTAATGGCTTCAACATCAGTACACCCAATTCTGTGCCATGATTTAAATTTTGTTGGCTCACCATCATCTTTACATGGTGTATTTTCATCTTCTTGATATGGAAAATCTTTTTCAAGAATTATTCCTTTTTCTGTTAAGGCCTGTAGCTCGTAGTAATCATAGTCTGAGCCTTGACATCCATCAAAATGTTCAGAGTACGGCGGTATTTTTGACAGACAAAATGCAATATATGCTTCTGAAAAATCAATTACATTTTCTCCGAATAATTCATTTACCCAATTGTATGAACCTTCTGCAGCTGCAGATGCGCCAAAAGAATAGCATGATCCGCATCCGCCTTGATTTCGAACCGGACCAATATATGCTTTTCCATCAACATTTCTCCAGTCATAATTCACAGGTAAGGTCGTCCTTTTTCTGAGTTGATATAAGAGAGGGCCCATACCAGTCGAATCTCTAATATCTCTTGGTTTTGTTGAAGGATGACGACCATAGTAAAACTTCTTCTGTGTTCGTGGTAATTTGTAGATATTCGTTGGGCCTACTTTAAAGTTGTACCCATTGATTTTAATTTTCATTTGAATTTCATCAAGACTATCATTTGTTCCAAAAGGAACTTTTTTGTTGTCAGCATTGACTGATGAGATTGAAAACATGATAATAGTGATGAAAATTGTAATAAAAGCCTGGATTGTTTTAGACATTTTTTTCTCCTTTATATGTTACAGAACTTCCAATAAACTCACGAAACAAAGGATGGGCATTCATCGGTTTAGATTTGAACTCCGGATGAAACTGGCAGCCCAAAAACCAGGGATGATTGGGTATCTCTACAATTTCAACCAGTTCTTCATCAGGAGATGTGCCGCTGATTACCAATCCATGATCTTCAAGCTTCTTTTGGTAGACTTTATTGAATTCATAGCGATGCCGATGGCGCTCTGAAATTGTTGATACATCATATGCTTTATGGGCGAATGTATCTGGCACAAGTTTACAAGTGTAAGCGCCCAATCGCATGGTGCCACCTTTTTCTGATTGAGAATCTCTTTTTTGAATGGAATTTGTTTTTTCATCATACCATTCACGCATCAGATAAATCACTGGATTAGGTGTATGTAGATCAAATTCCGTGCTGTGCGCCTGTGTGAGGCCGGCTACATGACGTGAAAATTCAATGACCGCTATGTGCATGCCCAGACAAATTCCAAAAAAAGGTACTTTTTTGGTACGCGCATATGTTGCTGTTACAATTTTACCAGGTATCCCTCGAGAGCCAAAGCCACCTGGAACAAGAATACCATCAACACCATCCAATACTGAATC
>Ga0272440_1003139_pt1 | contig 12477 bp, 1 predicted proteins | sample SSMMMBAug17_FD_192440 | JGI IMG/M metagenome (GOLD analysis project Ga0272440, IMG submission 192440) | Marine sediment archaeal communities from Little Sippewissett salt marsh, Falmouth, MA, United States - SSM-MMB-Aug17 | ecosystem: Environmental > Aquatic > Marine > Wetlands > Sediment ...
CACAGTACTATTCAAATGACTTGAAAGCTGTGCCTCCACGCAACCGCTTATTTCTTGCAAATACAATAAACCACGCAAAAAGAACTATGATTCGTCTGATTTAAATGATTCACTATGATGGGGTCCAGCGGATTCGCTGACGCTCACCGCTGACCTTGTCGTTATCGTGCGTAAACTTGGGGCGTAGGATTAAGTCACATTTTTATGATCATTGATTTTATGTTTGTTTTGCATTTTGCATATGATTTTGATTCTGAGATCCACGCACCCGGTTATTGATAGTTCGTACCAAGAAGCGCAGATCGTTGGGATAAGACTTGTTCTTTGAAATTCGATATTACTACCCGGTAGGTGATCACATGCGGTCAGAAGTGACGCACTGTTAAGTGAAAACCCAACCTGCTCTTAGTTTAACCAACTGAAGGGCAGTACTGAGCCTCACGTGCATTTCCAGCGATGGTATGTACGAAGCTGGGGGAATCAAGGATTCAGGCCGCGTTATTGAGCCTCGAAAATAACCTGGTTGTGGTCTTGTGGTCTGTTAAGGTAATCATTTGATTGCCAATTAAAGGCAGTCAAGTGAAAAAGCCGACACTTTACTAACAAAGATTGCTTTAACGCTGAGGATTGCTATAAATCACATTATTCTTCAACTCAGTTGTTAAATCAAAAAAAAGCTCATAATTCTTCCATTTTTTACCGAGTATAATTCAATACAATCCATCAAACATAAACAAATTATTGATTTAAATTATAACTCCTTTAATTCAATCCTTTGTTATTACACAAAATATTTAAATATACGTTTATCAGCTTATAGATAATTATCAATATCATATTCTGTAAAAAATATTTATCTATAATTAACCCTAATATTCTAAGGAAATAAAATGAAATGTAATTTTTTTTGTACAGTCATATGTGCACTGTTCATTTTTTCAATTGTTACGCCTTTTGAATCTGCCAAAGCAAAAGATTTAGACAATGTGAATTCAACCACTCACTTTCCAAATCAAACCAGCAAAATCACAGGTATTGAAGTGCAATGGTATTGTGCAAGCATTGCTGCTGGCGATAAATATTTTGCTGCCTTTAGCAAAAATCTGACATTAACCTTTTCTACTTATGATCCATCAACTCCAGAGCTGCCATCACAAAGCCTTAATGATCCAGCACTTGAATTTACTTCTGGAGGAAGTTCAACATCATACACAGCAAGCGGTGATGGTTTTTATTATTTTAACATTGTTATCGATAGTGTGGGTAATTATGGGGCAACAAAGAGTATCGGCCCTTTTATTATTGATACAACTGCCCCCAGTCCAGTTAGTATTACCGGCCTTTCAAACACCGAAACAAACAGCATTGAGTTAACCCTTGAAGCTGCTGACGCAACAGAATATTGCATCTTAAAAAATAGTACGAACATTGGTGCCTGTTCATGGGAATCTGTGCCTGAAAATAAAAAGACGACATCCCCTGCCCTTGATAAAGGTTCGAACCGGATTTACGCTTTTTTTAGAGATGCTGCTGAAAATATGAATCAGGATTTTCATGATGTCACCTATACAGTGTCAGTCGGAGATCAGGATGAGAAACAGGATGATAACGTTTTTGTGGTTCCGGCATTAAATGATTGGGGGATGATTGTCCTTGTTGGATTTCTGATGATTTTTGCTTTGAGAAATATTCAATTGGGTGCAACACGAAAAAGTTGGATATTTTAGAGATAATTTTAGAAAAATGATAAATTTCGGCAAAGCCAAGAACAGCGTAGGACTAAAGCCCAACGCTGAATGGAAAAAGGACGCTAAAGCGCCCTCATACAACATAGGTGCTGAATTGGAAAATACGACAACATTCATCAATAATGAAGAAAACAAACAATATTTACAATAATTTTCTTAAGGTTTTTGAGGGCGCTTTAGCGTCCTTTCTCAATTCAGCGTTGGGCTTTAGCCGGCTTTAGCCCTACGCTGTTCTTCGCTTTGCCAAAAACAAACTATTTTTATGGAGAAATAAAATGAAAAAACTAATCTTAATCATTCTATTATTAACCCTGACCCTAAACGCAAATGCCGCCCACGTCTCACCAGAAAAAGCCAAAAAAGCCGCCCTAAACTGGTTCAACCACGCCAAAACCCAGGCAGTAAATCCCCCGCAAAACCAGCATAATAGAAAAAGAACCCGAAATACCCATGAAATCAAAGACGTTTACGTCCAACAAAAAGATGAAACCGATACCTATTACATCATTAACATGAACCCCACCGGTTTTGTGGTCGTTGCTGCGGATGATGCTGTTGATCCCATTTTAGCGTATTCATTTGAGTCATCAATGGATCCGGAAAATATCAATCCTGGGGCGCAAGAGCGGCTTGATAGTTATTCAACGCAAATCAGTGATGCGATCTCAAATACTCTGGAGACCGGCGAAAAAATAGGCACATGGAGCACCATGACATCTGATACGTTTAATATAGAAACAGCTGCGCTTGATGTGCCTGCCATGCCGCCATTAATTTCTACAAAATGGGGTCTGTATACTTATTACAATACATTTGTTCCAAAACGTTTATCTACTGGTGAACATGCTACAGCTATGGCACAGGTACTAAAATATTGGAATTATCCAGTACACGGGATTGGAGAACATTCTTATACACCTCGCTGTATCCCTGAACTTGGCGTACAGTATGCTGATTTTCAAAACACACAATATGAATGGTCAAAAATGCCTGAACAGCTATCAGCGTCATCAAGCCCTGATGAAATTTCGGCAGTGGCAAGATTGATATATCATTGCGGTGTTTCAGTTGACATGAACTATCTTTATATTGATTCCTCTGCTTCAATTTTTACTGTTATGGATGCATTAATAAAAAATTTTGATTATTCTAAATCATTAATGAAATTGAGATATAAAAGTGATTATACTGATGAAGAATGGAACAATATGCTGATCAATGATCTCAATAATCATAGAGTGCTGATATATCAAAGTTGTCACAAATTTATTTGCGATGGTTATCAAGGTACAGATTACTTTCATTTTAACTGGTGCAAGGATGGAGAAAGTGATGGATATTATAAACTGGATAATCTTAATCCTTTTGCATATGGTTATACAGGCGGACATATGGCGATTTTCGGCATCCAGCCAGATAAAATATATAATCAGCATCCCATGCTCTCAGAAACTTTTGAAAATTCCTCTTTATCAGATGGATGGACAGTAACAATTGTAAATGATGGCGTACCTTCTCCCCAATGGACAACATGCAATATCGGCGCAAATCCTGTCTGTAATCCTTATAGTGGTACAGGTATGATTACGTTCAATTCTAACGATTCCCCATCTGGTGCAGAAGCACGTCTTGTTCTTCCCGATGTGGACTTAACAACAACATCGAATGCAAAATTAATTTTCTATATGTACCATGACAGCAGTCAGACTGCACAAATGACTGAAGGTGTAAATCTTCAGATTTCAGAAGATGGAACCAATTGGAAAACGATCAATTTTTTCCCCCGCTATACTTTAAGCACTGGATGGCATGAATACAGAGTTGATTTGTCTTATTATGAAGGTAAATCAATAAAAATAGGTTTCTTAGGCCATAGCGACGCTGGTAGTAATATTTATATTGATAATGTCACAATAGAATACCCCATTCCCAGCAGTTTTTTTTATGCGAACGATCATATTTTTTATATCGGGGCTCCGGTCATTTTTACAGATCATTCCTACCGCGCAACATCGTGGGAATGGGACTTTGGAGATGGCGAAACATCCGTTCTACAAAATCCAACGCATGCATATGCTTCGGCAGGAAGCTATACTGTTACCCTGAGCATAAACAACGGGTATTCTGTTAATATCAAAAAGAATTATATTCACGTACTTCAAAAACTTACAACGCCTTATACCCTTACAGATGGTGGAAATTTTGAAAATTATACACAGCAATTTCTTTCCCAGGCATTAAGTGGAGACTATAATCTCTGGGAGGTCGGACAGCCATCAAATGAAATTACGGATACGACTTCTGGCACAAATGTATGGAAAACAGATCTTGATGCGGATATCGTAGAAGAAGAGGATTATGTATGTGCATTATATTCGCCTATGTTTGATTTTAGTACAACTGGCACATATTTTTTAAAATTCAACTATCGAATGGAAGTATATCGGCAACCGGATTTAAGAACCGGGTCTGCCTGGATGGAAGTGTCTACTGACAGAGGTCTTACATGGAAAAAGTTAGGCTCATATACAGGAAATCCACAAGGAACAGAAAACTGGTATAACATGGCAAGCAATGACATTTCATCAACGCCTGTCTGGTGGCATACAGTAGATTCTTATACGCAGGCAATTTATAATGCCACAGAATTCAATGGCCAGCAAAATGTTTCGTTTCGATTTATATATAAAATACTAACCTTACATAATTTTATAGCAACAGGCAGTGTGGATGGATGGGCTATTGATGATTTTGAAATTACTTTTGAACCGCCAACAGCCAGATTTACAGTGGATAAGCCCATTCAATATCTTGGTTTTCCTGTTAAATTTACTGATCAATCAACATTTCCAGTTTCATGGTTCTGGGATTTGGGCGATGGCACAACATCAACCAGTCAAAACATAACGCATACATACAATGCACCTGGCCAATACACAGTAACCTTAAGCATAAACAATGGCGACTCAGTTGAAACAAAAGTAAAATATATACACATATTGCCTAAAATTAAATTGCCTTATACTCTAGCAGATGGTGGAAATTTTGAAAGTAACTTTTTTCATTTTGCCTCTCAAATATTAAGTGGCGATATGAAGCTTTGGGAATTGGGACAGCCAGCAAATGCAATTAATGATACGGCTTCCGGTTCAAACGTTTGGAAAACAGATCTTGATGCCGATCTTACAATTGGAAACTACACAAATACCTTACTGACTCCCATGTTTGATTTTACTGATCAGGGCTATTATTATTTAAAATTTAAATACCGAATGGAAAAATATTTTAACAATGGCCCTGGAGCAGCATGGTTAGAATATTCTCTTGATGGCGGTATCACATGGCAAAAGCTTGGTTCAGATACAGGAAATCCGGATGGTACAGAAAACTGGTATAATTCTATAGAGAATACAGTTACTTCAAATGCACCCTGCTGGTGGCAAACAACAAATTCTTATACACAGGCCATTTATAATGCATCAAAATTTGTTGGTAAATCAGAGGTTGCATTTCGCTTTGTATTTAAAGTGAAAGATACTTACCATGTGTCATCATATGAAATTGATGGATTGTCAATTGATGATTTTCAAATTAAGTTCTATCCTGAAACAATAGATTTTACTTCAAATACGCAAATCTCATATGTTGGTCAGACAATTCATTATGAAGACAAATCAATATTTATAAATGAGATAAGCAGTTGGTCATGGTTTTTTCCTGGTGGAACACCTTCAGTTTCAACTGTAAAAAATCCGGATGTTATTTACAATTCACCGGGAGCATACCCTGTATTTCAATCAGTATGTCTTGCTGATGGACGTTGTTTCACAGATACAAGATATTCATATGTGTCCATTTATGAAACAAAAACGACTCCATGTGCAACAACTGTTAATACAAGTGCATTAAATAAATTTGGAATGGTGGATGTTGATTTTAACACCATTCATAATTCCACTGGAACTGCTTATGAAGATGGCGGATATTTGGATTTTTCATCATCTCTCATTACAACTTTATCAGCCAATACAAGCTATTCCTTTACGGTAACAAGCAATACTACGAGTTTAAAAAAATTAAGAATATATATTGATTATAATAATGATGGCGATTTTACAGATACTGGAGAACTTATATATAATGAAGGTTCTGAAACTGCAATATATAGTGGTTCAATAACCACAGCAACTCTTCCTGTATTTGATGCTATTCTGACAATGCGCATCATTGGTCGTTCACAAACAATTACCACTTCATGCCCACAAGATCTTCTGTATGGACAGGTTGAAGATTATGGCGTTGTTTTTCCATCAGCTTACAAAACAATTCCACTTACCAAAGCCACAGACTCACTTTTTTCTGATGGTATGATCATAGAAGATATAAGCTTTATTCAAGATAGTGGGGATTTTATAAAAGTTTCCAACAACGAAAGCCCATACACCTGGACGACCAGCGATATTGCTTCCGGAACAAAACGATGGGACCGCATATGGCAAATTAACATTGACGATGCAGGGTTAAATGGCGGGAATGTAAAACTTATCTTTGATTTTATAGGTGCCGGTTTTGAACAAATGTCTGCCAACAATTCCACGCTTTATTATTTATGCAAAAGGCAAGGTGAAAGCGGGGATTTTACTCAGGATATTCCAGCGACTATGGTTTCAGGAAATCAGGTTATTTTTGACAATATCAATGTAAATGATCTTTCAGATAATTATTACTATTCCCTTGAAGCAGGATCGGTTTTAGAAATTTCAGACATTTCTGACATGGAAACTAACTTTAATCACACAAAAACATTTATATTTACAGTTAAAGACACAGTTTCATCTGAATTATCAATTATACCTCAAGCATCAGACGTAACGGTTTCCATAAATAATATCATTTTTTCTGTTATAAGCGGCGGAACAGTAACAAGTCAGGGCAATGTTTATACCTTGCACAAAACAGATACTTTGGCAGTTATGTCAGCTACAATTACCCCAACTACAGATATGACAGGAATCGTTGGCTTAACAGTAACTGTTTCTAATGGAAGCCGTCAGGTATATGATCATTTTAAGCTGGATGTCTTTGACAGAGTACCTGAAATTTTTGATATTATGAATGATGTCACTGCGGTTGACAAAATGATCAGTATACCTTTTAAAATTACTGAAACTGAATCAAATGTGTTAAGACTGAATGCGCAATCATCAAACAATATAGCCACAGCAGATAACATTTCTTTTGAAATGATATCAGGTGGAACAATAATAAGTGATGGCCAGAATTATACTGTCATAAAAAATGATAGTTGTGTGGATCTTTTTATTAAAATTATACCATCTCAGGGGGCAATGGGAGAGACAAATATTACAATTACTGTTGCTGATGAAAGAAACCTCTCATTTGAAACGTTTACATTGAATGTGTTTGATTCGCCGCCTGAAATTTCAGATATTAAAAATTCATTTACTGACTTTGAAAAAGCAATCAGCATATCTTTTAACATAACAGATACAGACTCGAATGTTTTAAGATTGACAGCCCTGCCATCCAATAATATCGCAACACCTGATAATATAGCCTTTGGAATTATTTCAGGCGGAACAATAATAAGTGATGGCCAATTTTATACTGTCATAAAAAATGGCATTTGTGCGGATGTTTTTATTGAAATCACTCCTTCACAAGGTGCAGCAGGTGAGACGACTTTAACAATAACTGTAGATGATAATACTACTGCGTCAGACGCTGTTGATTCTTTTATATTAAAAGTAATCAATTACCCACCTGCGATATCAGAAATACCAGATATTATTACTTCTTTTGAAACAAGCGCCAGTACAAATTTTTCTGTTTCAGATACAGATACGGATATTTTGACCATTGTAGCAGCATCTTCAAGCACAACAGTTAATGTGAATAATATTGTTCTTTCCGCCATTAGCAACTGTATGATTTCAAAAAATGCTAACACTCATATAATCACAAAAAATCAAGATATTGCAGATATTGCTGTCCATATTCAGCCAACGACAGGCCAGTCAGGTCTTGTATCTATTACACTCACAGTAAGTGATGGCATGGGTGTCACAAAGGCTGTGGGAATATTTTTTGTGGATGTTGCACAGGAAGGCGCTAATTTAATAGGTGGCGAACCTTTTATTGCTTCTGTTGATGACCAGTTCGGACCAACTACGATACCTGCACAGTGGGGTAAAGAACCAGAAATAGTCGGGATTGGTAATGCTGATGGCAGTCTTGATATTGCATGGTATGACGATGCGGCAAAGAAAACATACTTAACTCGGGTTGACAAGAATTACAGGGTCATAAAAAATAATGATGTCACATTGCTGGAGCGCTTTGCTGGTTTTACAAAAGATGATAAAGGCAATTTTTATATATTATCTGGAATAATAGAAGAGATTGAAAAAAGCCAGACTCCGGAAAATGAAAACAGAGCCAATATTGTTAAACTCATGAAATTAGATAAATTTGGAAATAAAATTTTCGAAAGTGATTTAAAAGATGCGGGTAAACCCATTTATCAGCCCTTAAGAGCCGGAACATCCAGGATTAAATTTATGAATGGCGTTATTTATGCCTTATTTTCAAGTCTGATAGAATATGATCCAGAGGTAAGTCAAAGACATCAGATAGCAAGTTACAGAATAATTGATGCTGAAACTGGAACAGTAAGTACGACAATGCCTGTTGGTTTTAGCCATTCTCTTGATCAAAGGCTCTATTTTGATGGTGAATATATCATCTCACTTGAACTGGGTGATGCAGCTTCAAGAGCCATTGGTCTTGCAAAGCATGATGCAACGAACAGACTCGGTTTCATGAAAAATATCTTTACTATTAAAGGTGGCGATGGCTCAGAACCACCCACCAGTGGTGACAGCGAACATGGTTATAACAATACATTTACAAGACTTGGGAATGTGAGAAAGGGCAATATATCCTACCTTGTTGCAATGGCCACAGAAACAGACGGTTACAATTTTGCTGATAAAATAGTGGTTGCGCCAAGAAATGTTGCTATTATGAATGTGGTGCATGATTTTGAAAATGATCTTGCCTTTGCAGACAACCCTGATGCTGAATCATTTATATCCTATTATTATGCCGAACTGAGTTATTCAACCAGGACAAGCTTAAGGTGGCTTACGAATTATTCAGATGAACTCAATGAAAATGCTGAACGGATTAAGCTGGAAAAAATTGGAAACAACAGATTCATGATTCTTTGGGAAAAATGGAAACTATATGACTACGTGGCAACTTATGGACTGGTCATTGACGAGCTGGGCAATATTTTGGTTCCTGAAAAAGAATTGAATCAAGCGCGCCTTAATCGCGGTGATGATGTATTTTTATTAAACAACAAGGTTGCATGGCTTGAAGGGCTTTCGGACAAGTTCCTGCTGCATATTGTGGATGACACAGATTTAAGCCTGACAACTAAAGAAATTCTTTTTACTGCCCTTGAACAAGCAAATTTTAAGTCAGATACTCAGATATCCTTTGTAGGCCAAACCATTAATTTTGAGGATAAATCAGTATTTGACACTGGAAGCACTTCCTGGTCATGGCTTTTTCCTGCCGGAACTCCATCCAGTTCAAACGCACAAAATCCCGCAGTTGTTTATAATTCCCCAGGTACATATACTGTCTTGTTGACCTCCTGTGATGCTTCAGGTCAATGTTTTACAAAAACAGAAGTTTCATATATTTCAATTTATGAAGCCATAACGCCAGTCTGTGCTGCAACAGTTTCTGGAAGTGAGGTTGGAATCATTAATTTTGATTTTAATACCATTCATAACAGCACTGGATCAGCAGATGAAGACGGTGGATATGTGGATTTCAGGTCATCTTTTGTTACAAGTCTTTCTGCAAATACCAGTTATATAGTTGGTGTAAATGGTGATATAAATGTTAATTATTTAAAAATATATATTGATTACAACAATGATGGTGATTTTGAAGATATAGATGAACTGGCTCTTGATGAGGCAGATTTAAATGGTATATACAATGGATCAATTACAACACCACTTTCTCCAATATTTGATACTATTCTTACAATGAGAGTTATTGGCAGCTCAATGTCTATCAGCAGCCCTTGTCCCACAGGTTTAAGCTATGGACAGGTTGAGGATTATGGTGTCATTTTTCCATCAACTGACAAAAAAATCCCATTGACTCAGGCAAAAACTGTACTTTTCTCTGATGTCCTAATTGTAAGAGATATTAACTTTATACAGGATAATGGAGATATTATTTATGTTTCTAACAATCAAAATCCATACACATGGACAACAAATGATGTAGCTTATGGTTTAAAACGATTGGATCAGGTTTGGCAGCTTGATTTTGAAGATGTTCAATCCAATGGTGGAAATATTGAACTGTTTTTCGATTTTCATGAAGCGAGTTTAGATAATAAATTTCAGAATAGAGAATACTTTTTATTATCCAGGCAGGGATTAAACGATGAGTTTAATCTCAGTCATCATGTGGTATGTTTTTCAGGCAGAGTTATTTTTAACAATGTTGATATCAGTATGCTTCAAAATGAACCTTATGTAACTATAGGCTATTTTGAATTTTCTGCGCCTGTTATTGTAGACGTTGACAGTGATGATATTACAAGTATTATAAGTGCTGCTTTGACTGTAAACACAAGTAAAACCATTTTATTTAAAGTTGCAGATGCTCAAGGTGGAGACATAACTGTCAGCATAGTTTCAAATACTGATAATCTTACAATAGTCAATATTAAAGATTCAATGACAGGTTCATATACTTATAATGCAACTTCAAGAACAGAATATTTATTGTCAATGCTGGTTAAAGCCGGTAATAGAGCTGAAAACATATCTATTACAATAACAGCAGGGGATTCATCAGGTTGTAGCACAACAAAAACTGTTTTTGTTACTATTCTGCCTGAAAGCAATGAACCGCCTGTTATTTCAGGCATACCAGATCAATCAAGGCCTGAAGGCCAGCCTTTTACAATGATTCATCTGGATGATTTTATTTTTGATCCTGATAATAATGATGATGAAATGATCTGGACAGCAGAAGGAGGCCAGCAGCATTTTACCATAACAATTGATTCCAATCGGATTGCGGCTGTTACGCCAAAAGACCCTGAATGGAATGGCAGCGAAACAGTTATTTTCAAAGCAACAGATGTTGGAGGACTCACAGCATCAGATTCTGTAACTTTTACTGTAACTGCGGTAAATGATCCGCCTGTTGTTTCAGATATTCCAGATCAATCACAAGCTGAGGGATTTCCATTTACACTTATTCATTTGGATGACTATGTATTTGATGTTGACAATGAAGATAGCGAAATTACATGGACAGTTGAAAATCAGCTAAATTTGACCATAAGCATCAATTCAAACAGAGAAGCTGTCATTGAAGTAAAAGATGTTAATTGGAATGGCAGTGAAACAATAAAATTCATTGCAAATTCGCCAGGTAATTTAACATCATTTGATTATGTTTTATTTACAGTACTGCCTGTAAACGATATACCCATTGTTTCAGATATTACTGATCAAACCATAGATGAAGATACGTCATTTACAAGCATTAATTTAAATAATTTTGTTGTTGACGTTGAAGATGAATATTCACAAATAAGCTGGTCAGCAACTGGTCAATCTGACTTGACAGTAAATATTAACAATAACGTTGTAAGTATTGAAGCTGCTAAAAACTGGAATGGCACAGAAACAATTACATTTATTGCTAAAGACTCTGAAGGTTTAACTGCCAGTGATCAAGCAATTTTTACTGTAACACCAGTTAATGATGCACCTGAATTTACAAAGGGTCAGGATATTTCAGTTCCTGAAAATTCTTCCTTAACATCAATCGTGAATTGGGCAACAAATATTGGCCCAGGAGCTTTTAACGAAAATGATTCCTATTATTTTGAGCTGAGTAATTATGATGTGAATTTATTTTCAGTCATGCCCACATTATATACTAATGGTACCTTAGAATTTACACCAAAGGCTGATATGTTTGGTGTTGCTAATATTGATGTTTTATTAAAAGATAATGGCGGAACAGCAAATGGCGGAAATGATACATCAGCTTCACAGTCATTTAAAATAACAATTGTTGAAATAAATGATCCTCCCATATTGACAATAGATCAGAATCAAAGAATTACAGTAAATACAAGTTTAGCCATTCCATTCACAGTTTCAGATGCTCAAGGTGGAGACATCACTGTTAGCGTAGTTTCAAATACTGATAATCTTACAATTGCCAATATTAATGGTTTAATTACAAGTGCATATACTTTTTATGCAACTTCAGGAATTGAACATTCTTTGTCAATGCTGGTTAGAGCCGGTAATAGAGTTGAAAATATTCCTATTACAATAACAGCAGGGGATTCATCAGGTTGTAGCACAACAAAAACTGTTTTTGTTACTATTCTGCCTGAAAGCAATGAACCGCCTGTTATTTCAGGCATACCAGATCAATCAAGGCCTGAAGGCCAGCCTTTTACAATGATTCATCTGGATGATTTTATTTTTGATCCTGATAATAATGATGATGAAATGATCTGGACAGCAGAAGGAGGCCAGCAGCATTTTACCATAACAATTGATTCCAATCGGATTGCGGCTGTTACGCCAAAAGACCCTGAATGGAATGGCAGCGAAACAGTTATTTTCAAAGCAACAGA
>Ga0272440_1003140_pt1 | contig 12474 bp, 10 predicted proteins | sample SSMMMBAug17_FD_192440 | JGI IMG/M metagenome (GOLD analysis project Ga0272440, IMG submission 192440) | Marine sediment archaeal communities from Little Sippewissett salt marsh, Falmouth, MA, United States - SSM-MMB-Aug17 | ecosystem: Environmental > Aquatic > Marine > Wetlands > Sediment ...
AAACGAAATTATTGATCAATGCTGCGCCAACAGCAATCAACAATATATCGACAATGTAGCTCATAAGTAACCTCTTTTGTGTTCAAAAGCTTAAGATTATTTAGTTATGCATCCTGTTTTTGCATGCCATACCAATTCACAGCACCCAAAAGCAATCCCAGCGTCAAAAAGGCCCCGGGTGGAAGTACCATCACAACCCAGTCCGGCCAGACCGCTGGCAACACGCTGATACCAAACAGCATGCCGGTTCCCAGAATTTCTCTCACTGCAGCGATACTGCCCAATGCAATGGCAAAACCAATGGATTGGCCAATGGCATCCATACCCGCATGCACAACAGATTGCTTTGATGCACACACTTCACATCGACAAATAATCAAGCAATTGACAATAATCAATGGAATGTATGGCCCCAGTGTTTTACTCATTTGATACATATATGCCGCCAAAAACCGGTCGGCAATGGTAACGAAAGTTGCAATGGTCAGGGTAAAAATGACAATTCGTAAATGCGGTTTTAACAAGTCTCGAATCAGGCTTGTGATGATATTCGCACAAAACAAAACAAATGCCACTGCACCTGCCATTGTCATGGCGGCCTGCAAACCATTGGTAACAGCCAATGTGGGACATAAGCCCAGTAGCTGTCGATAAACCGGATTTTCAGGCAAAATACCTTGTATAAACCTTTCGTATGGTGTTGGTGCATCTGCCATATTGGATTATCCTCTCTTTATATCAATCGATTCAATCGATTGCCTTTTAATTTGCGCGATTTGATAAAGGATCGCGCAAATCCTTAATGGTTGTGTTGATAATTGAACAAACGGCGCGTGATGAAATTGTTGCCCCGGTAATGGCATCAATTTCGTGTGCCGCATTTGCGCCTTCTTTGGTTACCGAGAGCGGGGTCGCTGTTTTCTTTTTGATAAACTGCTTTCGCCACTCATTTGTGATGATTTTATTGCCCAATCCAGGTGTTTCTTTTTGATCTAACACAAACAATCCAGTAATTTTTTTCAATTTGTGATCCATGCCAACAAGAATTTCGATCTTGTCTGCATATCCCTGACCAATGGCCTTGGCCACCCATCCCGCCGGACGACCATTTGGATACTTGGCTTTGAACACATTGTAAAATACTTTTCGATTGTGTTTTTCCACTTCAACTGTCTGAGGTTCAATAACGAGTTGTTGTTTTTCAGACAATTTTTGGGCTTTTTCTGCACCTAAAATCATTTCCGGTACTTTTTGAAGGGTCTCGTTGATTTTATTGGCCTCAATTAATGGTCCCAATGCCAGTTGAATGCCGGCCAGGGACCCGCCAAAACATATTGCCAGTAATAACACCAGCCATGCCTGAATAATATAGTTATTGCGAATACGATCAAGCGTGCTGGTTTTCATTGGTTCCATAGGTTCTATTGGTTTCATGATGTTCTCGATCTTCTTCCTTGTATTTTTGTTTGTCTATTCTTTTGAAGTTCGACAACTATTATTGGGTCGAAACGCGCTCGTCTGTCGAACTTTTTTTCTGACAATTTATTTATCAACCGCCCAAAGGCCGTGGTACAGTCCATCGGTTAATCAGCGGTGTCAATGCATTCATCAATAAAACCGCAAACATGACCCCCTCCGGGTATCCACTGAATACGCGAAGCAACATCACAAATGCGCCAACACCAAGCCCGAAAATAAATTTGCCCTTTGGCGTCAATGGGCTTGTGACTGGGTCAGTTGCAATAAAAAAGGCACCGAATAACAATGCACCGCCAAATATATGATGAATCACTGTCCATTGACTGCTTGTCAACAGATCAGCAATCCCGCCCCATATCAATACCGACAATAACACGCCAGCAGGAATTTCCCATGACGCAGTTCGCCGGATACACAGATACAGACCACCGATAATAGAGGCAAACGCACTTGTTTCACCCAGTGAGCCATTTGTCATGCCCCAGAACAATGCTGACAAGGATGCCACCACACCGCCCTGCTTGAAGGCATCCATCGGTGTGGCCTGTGTCAAAACATCCACAGCGCATCCAGAGGACTCAAAAGCTGATGCCCCCATCAGACTGGCAAAGGCAATCATCACAAATGCACGGCCAACCATAGCAGGATTGAAAATATTCATTCCCAGACCGCCAAATATAATTTTGCCAATACCAATGGCAACAACCGATGCAATGGCTGCAACATACCAGGGCGCTGTGGCTGGAAGTGAAAGCGCCAGAATCACTGCGGTGATCGCGGCGGAATAATCATCCAATGTGACTGCCTTATCGCGCATCTTGACAAAAACTGTTTCTGCACCAAGACAACAAACAAGACATATTGTCAGTTGCTTGATTGCATACAGCTTAAACACAATTACTGATGTCAGTACCAGAGGCGCCAATGCAATCAGCACATCCAACATGATCTGCTGTGTTGTCAACCCTGATTTACTTAAATGTGGTGATGGGGCAACATGAATCACAGGCGCCGCTATATTTTCAGTCGTCTGATTTTGTTTCTTATCTGTCATAATATTTCACATACTTTGCAACGATCATGGATTATCGAACTATTTGATGGTATCAACCCTTAGTTATCGTTGCGTATCTGCTTGAATATCCATAAAAAATGTGTGGAAATTCAAGCGTTGGGTTATTTTTTCTTTTGTGCCATAAGTTGTGCCTTGCCCATCCGCACCAATTGAACAATTGGCAGATTGGCCGGACAAATATACGCACAGGAACCACATTCAAAACAGGCCATAATATTGTAACGTTCTGCAAGTTCCAGATTCTTGTTTCGCGATGCCAGTGCCAGACGCGTGGGAACAAGATTCATGGGACAGGCATCGACACATCGGCCACATCGCACACATGCAGTTTCTGTCTCTTTTTGAACATCCTCATGAGTTAAAACAGTAACGCCACTGGTTCCTTTTGTCACAGGCGCAGATAAATCTGCAAATGCAAACCCCATCATGGGCCCACCGGATATGATTCGTGCCGCATTGGATTTCAAGCCCCCACAAAAATCTATCAGCGCACCATAGCTGATGCCAATGGGTGCTAAGACATTTTTAGGTTTCTGAATTCCGGAACCGGTCACACTAATTACCCGATGTGTCAATGGTTTGTTGCGGATAACCGCCCTGGCAATACAGGCTGCTGAGCCAACATTACTGACAACCACACCAACATCAAGTGGCAATGAACCAACAGGAACTTCTCGATTTGTAATTGCAAGAATTAACTGTTTTTCACTGCCTTGCGGATATTTGGTCTTGAGGACCACAATGGTGATTCCAGTGCCCTGTGCCGCTTTCTTAAGTGCAGAAATGGCTTTGGGTTTGTTGTTTTCGATCCCAATGTAAATGTTTTTCGCACCCGCTGCCTTCGCAGCAAGAAGCGCACCAGTAATGACGGCCTCGGGAACCTCAAGCATCAGGCGGTAATCTGGTGTCAGATATGGTTCACATTCACAGCCGTTGATAATGAGTGTATCCACAGGCTTTTTGGGATTGGGAATCAGTTTTACATGAGTGGGAAATGCTGCCCCGCCTAATCCAACGATTCCGGCTTTCTGAACAGCATCTGTAATAGTTTTGGAATCATATTTTTCCAAATCTTTTGATGGCCATTCTCCTCCAAGTATTTCATCAAAAAGCGCCTGGCCAGATAGTTGATCACCATCAGCCTTCAAACTGATAGCAGGAACATGACGTCCATTTGGAAGCGTCACGCTGACATTTTTCTGAACTTTTCCGGTTATTGGTGCATGCAAGTTTGATGATACAAAGCCACCGGCTTCAGCCAACAAATCATTAAACGCGATAGTTTGTTTGGGCTTGACTACCGATTTACTGGGCGCACCAATATTTTGAAGCAGCGGTAAGATAACCGATTGCGGTGGCGGCATCACTTCGATTGCTGAGTCTTCGGAAAAACGCTTTCGTTCCGGAGGATGAACGCCATGAGGAAACGTTCCTTTTCCCTCTGTATAATTTGAGCTAAACCCCATTTTATCTCCTTCAAGGCCGCAATATTTTTGATATTATGAGAACGATTAAGTTATTTTCTGGAATTTCGTTCTTGATTTTTTTTTTGACGCATTGCGGCTTAAAAAATTTTTTTAGCTAACAGAAAAGAAGGGGTTTGTAAAGTTTTTTTTAAATTATTATTTTGTAAGGCTATGATAAAGGCAAAAACGATTCACAACATCCCTCCTAATTATTATCTGATTCCTGTAATTGATGAATTGATTTCTGAATAATTGTCAAAACATACTAAAAAATATAAAAAAACAATCTTGATAAAATTAAATTATTGCGATATGTAAATAATCGAAATTAATAATGTATTGCTAAAACAAAAATGCGATAACTGAAATTTTTGATCTGTACCATTGGGTACAAAAGCAAAAATCTGAGGGGTAATCAAGATGGGAATTGATGTTAACATTAAAATTCTTATTGTCGAAGACGCAAAAGTCGTTCGTAAAATGGCAATCAAAATTTTAAAAGAGATAGGTTTTATATCAATTTTAGAAGCAGGAGATGGTCTGATTGCAACAGAAATTTTGGCTGATAATTCGGATATCGATCTCATCATCAGTGATTGGAATATGCCAAATAAAGATGGGTTTTCTCTTTTGCAATGGGTCAGAAAACAGAAAGCGTTTGATCATATTCCATTCATTATGGCAACCGCTCAGGGCGAAAAAAAGCAAATAGATAAAGCCCTTAAGGCGGGTGCCAATAATTACATTACAAAACCCTTCGGTGTTCCAGAAATGCGAGCAACAATTGAAAAAGCATTTGAAGATGAGCCATCGGAGGATGCGCCTGAACCTCAATCAATTGATTATAGCCAGCGCTTGAAAGATGGTAAACTGGAAATCAATGCCGCACATATTCAAATTACCGATCATCTGACCCTGGGTGTACTGGACCACATGATGAAATCCGGTAAAATGCAATCAGACTATTTTTCCTTGAACACCCAGTGTATGACCAGTTGGAACCCTGTTTTACAGGCTCTTGAACTGGGGCAGGTAGATGTTGCATTTGTTCTGGCTCCTATCGCTATGGATCTATTCAGCGCTGGTGTACCAATTCGCCTGATTCTTTTTGCACACAAAGATGGCAGCATCAGTGTTCGAAATAGGTCCTTTCCAATTCAATCACGACATATCGACTATTTTAGAAATAAAATATTCTATATTCCACATTTGTTATCGATTCATCATATGCTGGCGCATATGTTTTTTAAGGAAATTGGTTTGTATCCAGGCTTATCAGGGACAGATCAAAAGGTGGATTTATTTTTTGAAGTTGCCCCGCCGATCAAAATGACACAATTTATGGCAGATAATATCGAAACATGTGGATTTATGGTAGCTGAACCAATTGGTTCAAAAGCCATTGCAACCGATAAAGCAAATTTACTTTTTCATTCCAACGATATGTGGGAATATCATCCTTGTTGTGTCGTGGCAATGCGCGAGGAATTAATAGAATCAAATCCAGATGCCGTTCATGATTTTGTTCGTTTGCTCGTTGAATCTGGTGATTATATTACCGCCAATCCAGAACATGCTGCAGAAATTGCGGTATCATTTTTGGACCCCAATAAAGTTCTTGGATTAAAGCAACCCATATTGTCCGGAGTTCTCTCTGGGAAAAATGCTGTGAAAACCAATGATTTATTTCCTGAACGTGAACCATTGGATCGTATTCAACGCTATATGAATTCCAATATGGGAATCGGCACCCTGATTGATCTGGAAAAGTTTGTTGATACCAGCTTCGCAGAGGCAGTCTTTAAAGATCGCCAGGCAAAAAGAACACCATCAGCAGAAATCCAGGTTAATGAGGGAATTAAAAAAGTACTGAAAGAACTTCCCACAGGAAAAACTGGGGCATCAACGCAGGAAAAATTTCAAACCAGTAAAAATATTTTCTTGAATCTGATTCAAGTTATTGGAAATGAAGTCCTGCCGCTTTCACTGAATCAATGTATGCCAATGATCAATGAACTGACAAAGGTGATTGATCAAAAAACACAAGCCCTAAAAATTGACCATTCACCCGTACCAGAAGAATTCATTCGTCCCATCATTTTTGCCATGTATGAAATATTGTTATCAGAAGGATGTAAAACTGAAGCGGGCAAACTGGCCATTTCCCGAACGAGGACGATTGCTTCACATGCGGATTTCAATTTGATTGACATCCGAACGCAGCCTTCTGGATATGATATCTTGATGGCAAATATTAAGGGTCAAGATTTCTTTTCTCTGTATTGCTGTCTGATGACCAAATTTTTGTTTCAAAAAAATGTGCGAAATCGTAAACCGCCAGAAAAATTTTTTGAATCATTGAACACGCAGTTAATCAAAAGCAAAATTTCTGAAAATCAGGTATCAGCCACTTATCTTCATTTAAATTTTAATAAAGGTAAGGGAAATATAATTACTGCCGGGCATCCGCCTGTCATTTTGATGAAAAATAAGTTGCCAATGGTTCGGGCCATAATGGGGGAGAGTTTTTTATTGGGAGAAATCGCGTCTCAAAAATATGCCGGTCAATTATTTGATTTTCGTACCAAGGATAGACTTTTTTTACATACAATGAGTGTTGTAAATGCTGCGCCTGCTGGCGCCGAAAATAAAAAGGACAGGTTGGATTTTATTGGTTTTGATGATATCCTGATGTCAAACAGAGATAAATCATTGGAACATATGGTGGATTCGGTAATTATTGACATTTTATCTCATTGCAATCACGCCCCTGCTGATGGCATGATGCTTCTCGGCATTGAAGTTCCCTAAAAAATTGTAGTTATCATGATGGAAAAGATAGACATTTTAATCAGTACAGATATCATATTTGATGCGTTGATCGCACAAGCAGAAGACGTACCTGCAAGTGCGGAAATACTTAAACTATGTTCTGAAAACAAAATAAAAGGATGGATAACAGCAGATGATTATATTAAGATATTCTCCTGTATAAAAGAAAATAATCAATTATCAAATAATCTTATTGAAAAACACCTTTCCTGTTTATCCATTATTCCAATTCGATCTCAAACAATATCTGATGCCCACGAACTGAATGACAAAGATTTTTCCGATAACATAAAAATAGCAGCCGCACAAAGCATGAACATCAAGTATTTTATTACATTAAAAATGATGAATTGCAGTCGTTCCTCTGTGAAAGTAATGTTGCCTGCTGACTTTTTGAAAGTCTTTAATAACCATAACATTATGTTCATAAGTGAAAAAATCGCTTTTGTTAACCTGAAAGTGCAATTTCATCAGATATATAATCAAATTGATGATCAAATCAATAAAGTAATCAACGAAACATCCTTTATTCAAGGGAAATATGTTAAAGCATTTGAAAAAAATTTTGCAAAATTTTGCAAAGCAAAGCACTGTATAGGTGTGGGCAATGGGACTGATGCCTTATTCATTGCTTTGAAGGCATTAAATATTTCACGCGGAGATGAGGTTCTCCTTCCTGCAAATTCATTTATTGCAACTTCAGAGGCTGTTACGATGGCAGGCGCAAGTGTTGTTTTTGTTGATTGTGATCCTGAAACATACAATATTGATTTGAACAGGATAAGGTCAAAAATCACAAATAAAACAAAAGCCATTATTCCTGTACATTTGTATGGTCAACCAGCGCATATGTCATTAATTTCAGAGATTGCAAAAGAGTATAATTTAAATATTGTTCAGGACTGTGCCCAGGCGCATGGGGCAACTTTTGATAATAAACCGCTTGCAGATTTTGGTGATATATTATGCTTTAGCTTTTATCCAGGCAAAAATTTAGGCGCATATGGAAATGCCGGCGCAATTGTTACAAATGATAATGAAATTGCAAACAAGGTGTTAATGTTTTCCAATCATGGTCGTAAAGACAAATACAAACATGAATTTGAAGGCATAAATAGTCGCTTGGATGACATTCAGGGAGCTGTCTTAAACATCAAATTAAACTATCTCAATCAGTGGAATGATAGTAGAAGAAATGCGTCAATATTATATAACACCTTATTAGAAGATATTGAATTAATTACAACCCCCTACACACTCCCAAATGTAAAACATGTTTATCATTTGTATGTTATTCGTTTAAAAAAACGAAATGAATTACAAGCATATTTAAGCCAAAATAACATATTAACCGGAATCCATTATCCGATTGCACTACCTAACCTGGAAGCTTACAGCTATCTCAACCATAAACCTGCTGATTTTCCTGTTGCCAGTCAATATCAAAATGAAATATTATCCTTACCTGTATATCCAGGTATCGCTGAATCAACAGTCAGGCATGTGTCACAAATTATCAACAATTTCATGAAGAAGCTTTAGAAAGAGACGCATTTAACCGATGATACATTTCCCGATTATTCCGATAAATATTCATAAATTCTTCAAACAGCTGATGGTAATGATCCTTATATTCAGGTGTCGGATGAAATATGCCTTCAATTTTTATGCAATCCACAATATCATTCCAATTTAATTCATTCAGGGCAACCGCAGCAATAAAACCGGCACCGCGTGCATTTGCTTGAACTGGATTACTAATTTGTTTGATTACCCGACCCAAAATATCGGAATGGATCTGACACCACAAATCTGACTGTGCTCCCCCGCCTATCATATGAATGCTTTCCATAGACCTACCAGTAAACGACTCCACGCCATTTAACAAACACAGCGCATTGAACGCGACACCTTCAAAAATTGCTCTGACAAGATGTGCGCGTTTTGTATCCAAAGAAATATTATAAAAACCTGCACGGATATGATGATCATCAAAAGGTGTCCGCTCGCCATATAGCCAGGGGGTGAAAAGAACACGTTGGTCCAGCGGGGAAACTGATTCAGCAAGCTGTGTCAATTTATCATAAAAGTCTTTTGGCGCACCATATTCATTGCTTAATGGATCATTTGGAAATAAAAGATTGTCTTTCAAATGATTAATACAGGCACCGGCAGTTTCTTGTTCTGCAGCAATAAAATATTTGCCAGGGATGGCAGATGGAAGCGACGCCATATTTTGAAAAATATCGGTTTTTTTAAAAGGAACATGGCAGGTCAACCATGATGATGTCCCAATATAGAGATGCGGCTTATAATCATCAACAGCACCGGAGCCAACTGCTGCTGCCTGTACATCTGGTGATCCAACGATAACCTGTGTATTACGTGAAAGCCCTAACTCATCAGCCACTGCCGGCAACAGCCTACCTAAAATATCGATGGATTTTTTTAAATGAGGGAGTTTGTCACGATCTATGCCTGACCAGTTGATCAATTTGTTGGCATAGGTTATTTTATTGATATTTCGATTGTCAGTTTGCCAATGCAATGCAATGGCATCATAGGATGATGCAAACTCGCCGGTTAAGCGATAATTAAGATAATCCTTTGGTTCTAAGAATTTGTATGTTCGTTCATAAATATCTGGCAGTTTATGTTTGATATACAATATGTGGGCAATGGAATCCTTTCCAGAATGTGTTGGTATTCCGCCTGTAAGATAAATCCAGTTCAATGCTTTCCAAAGTCCATAGCCTTTTAATTCTGGCCAACCATTTGTTAGCTCTTTAACAAATGGCGCACCTCTGGAATCCATCCAGATGATGGCATTCATTAAATGATTTCCTTGCTTATCCACTGGAACAGTGCCAGACCATTGGCTTGTACAACAAATGGAAACAATATTATCTTTTTGGATACTGGCTTGAGCAGACAACCGATGCACACCACGTTTGATTGCATCCCACCATTCATCAGGATTTTGTTCGGCACCACCTCCGGGCTTCAACAATAATGATGTCGATTCCACGACACTGTGAACGATATCTCCTTTCATTGATATTAAAGCAACTTTGGGACCCGATGTTCCCAAATCAATGGCCAATGTATATGCATTTTTTTTTGGTTGCATAGGTTCCTCGCTTTGGTAATTTTCGAAAAAGAAAATTTTTTTCAATAGTTAAAAAAGATATTAAAAATAAGCGGTCATATGTTTTTCGAGCATTCCTTAGGAATACGCGAAAAATAAGATCCCCATTTATCTTGAACGTATAATAGTTTGGCACGTAGAGACGTAGCATGCTACGTCTCTACAGAACAAAAACCCCGATGAACATTTTTTAAAATGGGGAACTTATTTTCAGAGCATTCCTTAGTGAGGCTTGACTTTTTAATGGAACTCAAATATATTTATCTAACATTTAGTAAAAAAATTCAAGTATTAATGTAAGTAATCAGCCATAAATCGGTTTTGATCATCGTTTCGGCCTATTTTCTTATATATTTGCTCTTGATTAATTTATTTGGCATGAAGATTAAGAGCAAGAAAAATGGCCGAAAGGATGTTCAATGTTTATCAATCAGACAGGTATGGCAAGTCTGGCTTGTTCGATAAACCAGATATTTCTGCCTGCCACATTGAAAAAGTTGTTTGAAATTTTCTATAAAGCAACAAAATCAAATCCAATGAATATTGAAAAATTAAAACATCAACTCCCCAAGAATCCTAATATTATGGGAAAAGAGGAATTCATTAACACGGCTGTACTCGTTCCCCTTGTCTATAAAACCGGACAATATCATTTTTTGTTTGAAGAGCGTGCGAAATGCATTCGTCAGGGCGGAGAAATTTGTTTTCCAGGCGGTTTTTATCAGGATCAGGTCGATAAATCTTTTGAACAAACTGCCATACGTGAAACCATAGAAGAATTGGGGGTTGATTTATCGCAAATTGAAATGATTGGTGCAATGGACACATTATTGGCCCCCATGGGCCTTACAGTCGATCCTTATGTTGGTGTGCTTCATGTTGATGATATCACACAATTAAAAAATGAAAAGAGGGAAGTTGCACGAATTTTTTTGTTACCAATCAGTTATTTTCAAAACAACCCGCCAGAGATTTATCAAGTCAAACTCAAGGCGCATCCTTTTGAAAAACAGGCCAATGGCCAAATAAAAATATTGTTGCCTGTGGAAAAACTCGGCCTTCCGAAAAGATATCATCGTGCATGGGGTGGTGTTCCTTTAAATGTGTATGTCTATCAAACACCTGAGGCCCTGATATGGGGGTTGACTGCAAAAATTATTTACCATTTTATAAAAATTATAAATAAGTGATCATAAATGTAGGTTGAACATCATGTCGCCTGGATGCGCCATCGTTTTTCATGACCATTGAATCAATATCAAAAGGATAGATAGTCCTTTTGCACTTTTCTTAATACTTCAGCCAATTGTGTTTTTGTATATGGTTTAGGTATTACTCCGCAAAAGTGATAATCCTGATAATTTGCCATAATCGGATCGTTTGAGTAGAGTGTAACCAAAATTGCCAGTTCCCAAAAAGACTTTATTTTTCTTAGCCCTGAAAGGGCGGCAACATACCAGCCCAGGGCAACGCCCTGGGTAAATGGTAGGCTTGTTTTTAGCCCTGAAAGGGCGCTACATAAAAAGTCAGATAAAACATGTAACGCCCTTTCAGGGCTAAAAAACTTGCTTGATTTTTACCCAGGGCGCTGCCCGGGCGCTGCCCTGGGCTGGTATGTTGCTGCCCTTTCAGGGCTAAACACGACATCTTTTTCAGCGAAGCAAACAATGAGCCAGTCCCATTTGATATAAACTGTGAAAGCAGCCATTGTTTCAATCTTTCCGCCCGCATCAGTTTTTAAATCAAACTCCTGGTATGATTATATTCCATAGAGGTATTTTTGACCATCGCACAAACCTTATTGTTTAAGTCGGACAAGTTTAATGGGAGGTTCTCTTTCCTGGAGACGATCATTTGTCGACTTGGAACAAATTTAATGATATCAAATAATTTTTCTCTCCAGGGCAGGGCTGTGATTCCATCTAAGTATAAATCGACATTTTTAATAAGACTGGGTACAAAGGCGTAATCCGGGTCTTTTTTTACCCTTTCTAAATCTTCTCCTTCTTTATAGAAATAATCATTCCAGGTAATCAGTTTGACATGTATTTTAATTTTTAACAGATCTGCGAATTCTTTGAGTACGTTATAATGAAAACCTGTAATTGTCCCATCGCTTTGAGGCAAATATATCGCGAAACTTATTTTAGTCGCAATTTTTATTGAACCTTTCTGATGCAACTCTTTGATAAAGGAGACTTCTTCAGATGTCCATTTTATGGCATTCATTTCAAGTAAGGGAATGGATGAAATCTGTTCTGCTCCGACAACAAAGGGGCATAAAGCAAATAATATAACGATATAAAAGCTCACTTTCATTTTATCTAACTGGCCTGTTTATTATTGGGAAAAATAAATTGAGTGTAACCAAAATTGCCGGTGAATAAAATACGCTTCTCATAAAGTCGGATATTGTTTTTCTTAGCCCTGAAAGGGCAGCAACATACCAGCCCAGGGCAGCGCCCTGGGTAAAA
>Ga0272440_1003141_pt1 | contig 12474 bp, 11 predicted proteins | sample SSMMMBAug17_FD_192440 | JGI IMG/M metagenome (GOLD analysis project Ga0272440, IMG submission 192440) | Marine sediment archaeal communities from Little Sippewissett salt marsh, Falmouth, MA, United States - SSM-MMB-Aug17 | ecosystem: Environmental > Aquatic > Marine > Wetlands > Sediment ...
ACTTGCACCAATAGCTTGACATGAATCCTCAATTAAAATTATATTTTTATCATTACAAATGCTTCGGATTTCATCAATTTGTGCCATAGAACCACACATATGAACAATTATAACAGCACGTGTTTTATCAGTTATTTTTGATACTAAACTTTTAGGATCTAAACATAATGAATCGTTTATTTCACTAAAAATTGGAATAGCACCAGCAAACAGAACTGATTCGATCGTTGCAACAAATGTAAAAGGGGGCACAATAACCTCATCGCCCGCACCAATACCACATGATGCTAAAGCAATTGATAATGCTGATGTTCCACTAGAACATAAAAGCGCATGGTTTACATTCAAAATTTTACATAATTCATTTTCAAACGTTTTTGCTTTCCAATGCCCTTGTCTCGCTTGATCAAATCCATATCTGAATAAGACTCCTGTTTTCATTACATCCTGGATTTCTTTTCGTTCTTCATCACCAAAAATTTCAAAACCTGGCATGATCATCTCCTTTGTTTGTTTCAATTTTTGACTATTTTCGTTTAAGGGTAAACGATTTTCAGAATAAAAAAATATTTTCAACTATTTTGTGACTAAAAATGAAACATTTTGATACTATTACCGTTGTGCATAATTACCTTGAAAAATTATATTTTTAAAATATTCTTTTATAAAAAGTCTCGCATATTGACAGGCTCTAAGACCAATATAATGATCATGTGCAACGACAATCGAAATGGCAATTTTTTCTTTACCATTTTTTTCTTCCGCAAATCCAACAAACCAATCATAACGAATTTTGTGATTTTTATTACTTATTGAACCTGTTTTCCCACCAATATTTAATTTTGATAAAACTCGATCTTTTTGACTTCCACGAAATGATTTACGCCCTGTTCCAGAACGAACTGTTGCATTCATCATTTTTTTCAAAATTGCACACGTAGCGGGGGTTATAGACTGTGTAAATGTTTCGGGTTTAGTTTTATATAAAATGTTTCCTTTATGGTCCTTGATAGAATCCACAACAGAGGGTTTAGGCATTTTTCCATTATTAATAATTGTTGATGCGAGTAACGCACCATGTAAAGGGGAAATTGCCGTATCTCGATTAAACCCACTTGCAATTTCTGCTTGTTCATAGGGTTTATCGCTAATTTCAATTTCACTTGATATAACTGGCAATTCAAATGGTATCTGCTTGTTAAAACCAAATCCCTCTGCATACTCTTCTAAAACAGATCTACCCAAATAAAGTGCACCCAATTTTCCAAAAACAGGATTAATTGATTGTGCAAATGAATCTTTAAATGAAATGCGATGTGTATATCTATTTACTTTTTCAGATATTTGTTTTTTATATAAAGTATATTTTCTTCCATTAAATGTTAATTCCGATGTGCTATTTAATCCGCATATTTCAATTGCTGCAGCGGCAGTAACAATTTTAAAAATACTTGCAGCAGGGAAATGAATTTGAGTACAGGGATAAGACTTATTGTTATTTTTATTATCAAATCCGACCATCGATAGAATTCGGCCTGATGATGGTTCAATAGCAACAAGTGCAAAATATCTTGTGATACGTGGTTTTATTCTTTTTTTTATTGTTTTTTGAAGTGGAACAATTAAACTTGTTTCAACGGAATAAATATCATCATTTGTTATTAATCGAAAATCACTTTTGGATATTGAATAAAAATCAAAATCAGATAGTAATTCTTTGACTTTATCTTTCTTCCATTGAAATGGTTCAGGTGCAGAAGGAGGAGATGGCGTTTGAAGTTTTGGAAGATGGCTTATCAATTGTTGAGGGATTAAATTTTGAGAAAAAAATTCAGTATGTTTACTATAGGCTGATTGATCAGTTATGTGCATAAAGAAATAACCAGCAAAAATTATTACTACTAAAACTAAAGAACTGAATTTAACAAAAGAGCCTTTTTTATAAGTCTTTGCGTATTGTTTTTGAAGTTGACGTTGGTATTGCCTCCAACTTTTTTGAGATTTCATAGGCCTCCTTTCGTATCAGAGTTAATTTCAATTTGCATAATCAATTATAATGTAGAGTCAAAAAAAATTATCCATTCTTTGCATTTTTCTGTGAGAAAAATTACTGAATAGATGTTCCAGGGGCCATTAGTTTGTCGGGCCCAATTATACATGTTTCATTATCGTTAACCGCTGCAAGGACCATACCCTGAGAAAGAACTCCCATTAATTTGGCTGGCTTTAAATTTGCGACAACGACAACTTGTTTTCCAATCAAATCTTCTGGTTTGTAATGAGTTGATAACCCAGCAGCAATTGATCTTGTTTCTCCTATATCAACAGTTAGTTTTAACAATTTTTTAGATTTTCGAATTGTTTCCGCATGCGTAATAACACCGACTCTAAAATCAATTTTTTGAAATGTTTCAAATGAAATTTCAGGTTTTAATGTTTGACGTGTTTCAATAGAAGATTTGTCTTCTTTTGAATGAGGTTTAGCCTCAATGCGTGGAAATAAGGATATTGATTTTAATAATTGAGTTCCAGGTTTAATCTTACCCCAAGTTAGATATTCTGTCATATTTGGAATATCAGTTGATTGGCCTAAATGAGAACTCATTTTTACGTAAGTTTCAGGCATCACAGGAAAGATTAAACAAGAAATAATTCTTAATCCTTCTAATAAATTATATAAAACTTGATGAAGCGTATCTGTTGATTTTTTTTGTTTAGCTAATTCCCATGGTGCTGTTATGTCAATATATTTATTCATATGACTAATTAATTCCCAAATTGCAATATGAGCTTTATGAAAAGCAAATATTTCCATATTAGACATATAATCATTAATGGCACTTAGCACATAAGGTTTAAAATCTTCATTGTTTTCAATAAAATGAGGTGGCGTGGGAACAATTCCTTGACAATACTTATGAACCATCGTTATAGTACGACTAAACAAATTTCCCAAATCATTTGCCAAATCAGAATTAATACGAAGAATCATTGCTGGTTCGTTAAAATCAGCATCTAAACCAAAAACCATTTCACGAATTACAAAATATCTAAATGCATCGGTTCCGTAGATATTTTTCATTGCAAGTGGATCGACAACATTTCCGACTGTTTTTGACATTTTACTTTGATCAATATTCCAATAGCCATGAACATTAAGATGTTTATATATAGGAATTCCGGCTGCTTTTAATATAATAGGCCAATAAATACCATGAGGTTTTAAAATATCTTTTGCCACGATATGGTTAGCAACTGGCCAAAACTGTTTAAATAATTCTCCATCTGGATATCCCAAAGCTGAAATATAATTTAATAAAGCATCAAACCATACATAAGTCACATAATTATTATCAAAAGGAAGTGTAATTCCCCATTTTAATCGGCTTTTTGGCCTAGAAATACAAAGGTCTTCCAGGGGATCCTTTAAAAAAGATAATACTTCATTTTTATATCGTTCAGGTCGGATAATATCTGGATGCTCATGAATATATTGAATCCACCAGTCTTGATAACGGCTCATTTTAAAAAAATAATTCGATTCTTTAATACGCTCTGGAGCTGTGTTATGATCTGGACAATTACCGTTGATAAGTTCTCTTTCGGTATAGAAACGTTCACATCCATAGCAATATAATCCTTCATATTCACTGAAATAAATGTCACCAGAATCGTAAATCTTTTGCAATATATCTTTTACAAAAGCCTTATGACCAGTTTCGGTTGTCCGAATAAAACGATCATATCCAATAGATAATGTAGGCCATAATTGTTTAAACAAGTCACTAATATAATCTACATAGGCTTTAATACCCAAATTTTCTTTCAATGCTGATTTAACAACTTTATCTCCATGTTCATCTGTTCCTGTTAAAAAAAAGGTATCATAGCCTTTCATGTTATAAAATCGATTGATTACGTCTGCTACAATGGTTGTATAAGCATGCCCTAAGTGAGGTTTTGCATTCACATAATAAATTGGAGTTGTTATATAAAAATTATCATTCATGGGTTCTCCTTGGTTTTGCTGTCATCAGGGTTTTTTTTCATTTCTTTGATTTCATCAAGGGAAATCTCAAGTTCTGTACCACTTTCATAGCGAACAGCCACGCGATTACAGATTACGTTTAATCTGATAATTCTAGCAGGCCCGTTACGCGTTTGAACCATTTTTCCACATAAAGGAAAACTCTTTTTTAGTTCTCTATATGTTTCGTATTCATAGACCAGACAACACATTAATCGACCACATAGCCCTGATATCTTTGTTGGATTAAGTGATAAATTTTGTTCTTTTGCCATTCGAATTGATACAGGATCAAACCGATTGATACAAGAAGCACAACAAATTTCTCTTCCACATCGTCCTATTCCACCCCACATTTTTGTTTGGTTACGAACACTTACTTGCCTCATTTCAATTTTGGTTCTAAAATTTCGAACCATCATTTTCACCAGTTCTCTAAAATCAACACGTCCATCTGCAGTGAAAAAAAAAGTTAATTTAGAACAATCAAAATTACCTTCTACCAAAAAAAGATTCATTTTTAAATCTAATTCTTTTATACATTCCAGGCAATATTGAAAAGCTGCATTTTCAAGTTCCAAGGAATATTGTTGTTGCTTTAAGTCATTTTCATCCGCTATGCGAATAATTTTTTTTATCTCCCTGTTAGGGGTAACAGTGTATTTATTTTGAAACATCACTACAGTGCCAAACCCCAGACCTCTTTCAGTGTCACAAATCACATGATCGCCGCGTTTAAGTTGAATATCACCAGGGTCGAATTCGTACATTTTTCTTTCTGGTTTAAACCTTACACCAACTAATTTTAACATAATTGCCTTTTATTTTATATATAAACGTATAGAATACTATATAATTTTAAATATTTAATTAATCCGATTATTGATTTAATTGATAAATTCGCATTAACATGACTTCTACCACTAAATTTCGATTCGCTCTCAACATTTGTTTTTGGCATAACTGGACCGCATCGATTTGTAATAAGAACTGCTTTGAAGATAATTTTTTATAATTATGTATAAATGGTATATAATCCTTATTAATCAATTTTTCAGGACAATATTGATAAAAGATTAAGTCTCTTAACCATGAATTAATAATACATAGATATAGTGGCAGCGAATCTTTATGATTTGCAATTTTTTTAGATATTGCTAACAAATGACCATATGACCAATCTTTTATGTGGTATAATTCCTGAATAAGCCATTGCCTTTCTTTTAACTGCTTTGGTGTGCAATATATTTCTGCTTCTGTTAAACTTCCTTCAGCCAATTCAGCAATTGCATGCGCTGTGTCAATTGACAAACGATATTTTTGTATGAGGGTTTCCATTAGTTCGTGACTTGGAATTGGCCAAAAACGTATTTGCTGGCAGCGAGAAGTTATCGTTTCTAAGAGGTCTTCTTTATCAGGAGCTATTAATATAAGCAATGTTTGATTTGGAGGTTCTTCAAGAATTTTTAATAAAGCATTTGCTGCTTCTGAATTCATCTTTTCAGCATGGTTAATAATAATAACCCGTGTTTTTGCCTCAAAAGGTCGCATTTGGAGCATGGATCGAATTGAACGAACCTGGTCAATTAAAATATTCATTCCTGTTGGTTCGACATATAAAACATCAGGATGGTTTTTTGATTGAATTTTGCGACAAGATCGACACTCATAACAAGGAAAAATATTTAAGTCATTATTACCCGTTTGAATATCCGAACAATTACATATCATAGCCAATTGCTTCGCATAAAATGATTTTCCAATACCCTCACTCCCTGTAAAAAGCAATGCATGAGGTAATTTTTTTTTAATTATAGCATGAGTGATGATTCGAAATGGGTCTTCTTGCTCATTATGATTTGTATAAAAAGGCATGGATTAATCCATAACATAAACTCTTTCTTTAAGTTCTTTACCACATTTAAAAAAAGGTAATTTTTTAGGCTGAATTTTTACATTTATTCCGGTTTTTGGATTTCTTCCCAAATAACTCTTGTAATTTTTTACAAAAAAGCTACATAATCCCCTGATTTCAACTCGATCACTCTTTGAAAGGGAATTAGACATAGAGTCAAAAAAAATTTGAATGACTTTTGCTGCATCTGTTTTTGAAACACCAGCCTCATTTTTTAATGCCGTGATTAATTCTAATTTATTCATGCAACATTACCTCCTATACTCTATGATTAATAAAAATGAGTGAAATTTTCATTTTTTTAATTTCATTTATAATAAAAATATGATTTCCCAATTTCGATTAAATAAATTTATTTTCACATAAAAATCAAATTTTAAGACCAAATAAAATAGTCAAAAAAATAGTTAAGATTGTAACAATTGCAGAGGATAATTGGATGATTTAATAAATGAATTTTTATAAAAAGTCAAGGTGTTATCTTTGTTTTCATTTTTTTCAATTTAATGAATAGGCATAGATGATAAATAAAATAAGCTTAAAATTAAGCATAAAGGTTATGTTATTATTCGGCTGTGGGTTATCAAAACATAATGTCAATTGAGTATTCATTTATTATTATTCATTGAAATAAACATATATTTTTGATAATATGGATTTTTTATTTAAGAATCAAACTCAAGTCTTTACAATAAAGATCAGAAAGAATAATAATCAATGGGAAGAATTAGCCATTACCACATTACACCAGAAACTGGAAGAATATGTGTTAATTTAAATAAAAGACAAATAAAGGAAATGAAAAAAATTGCTGTTGAGTTTGAAATATCAGAAAAAGAAGTATTAAAATTAGCTATTGATTTATTAATAAAGACCTATCAGAGTTTACCTGGTGAAACAATAGATAAAGAAGGGCTTCAAGCGTTGCGAATGAGTAAAAAATAACTCTGATTATGTATTACTTTTTAAGTCTTTTAAAATTTTTGTAATCACTTAAAATTATAGTGCTTTTTTACTGGCTTAATAATTTTCCATTTGCATTCCAAACCTTTGGGAAAGGTTACAAAATCACCTTTCCCAAATTCAACGTATTCACCATTTTTTGTTTTCACACTCACTTGACCTGATAATAAATAGCATTCTTCTGTTTCATCGTAGTACCAATCAAATTCCGATATTTCTTTTTCCCATATAGGCCAAGATTTAATATTTTTTTGTAGAATTTCATTATTATCTGGTTTGTATATTTTTATGGTCATATGTTTCTCCTTAAAAAATATAGAATATAATAACAATATAATAATATAGACTAATAGAGAATAATCTCATTTTTTTGTTGCATGAGATAAGCATTAATCTAATTAAAATGTACGGTTAATGGATCGATTGCTTAAGTTCTTTAACGCGTTGATTATAAAAAGCAATAACTTCCCTTCGATTTAACATGCCAATCAGTTTTCTAGGATTGTCATTATAAACAACAGGTAGACTATCTATGTTAATTTGTGTAAATTTTTGAAGGACAGTATTTAAATCTTCCTCTGGTGTTGTTACTATGATATCCGTGTGTGCTATATCTCTCATTACAATAAGGTTTTCAATATTTTGTTCAAATAAAACAGCACGAACATCCGTACTGGAAAAAATTCCCACAAGTTCATCATTTTGATCCATTACAGGAAAATAATGTTGTTTTGTATTTGAAAAAAAAGATTTAAAATCTTTGAATGGCATTTCTTCGTGAATGTGCTGAACTTGTTTTACTCGGTCCATTAAGTCCAATATTCTAATTTCTTGGAGTACATCAACAAAAAATTCACCAGTATGAGCTGGTGAATGCATTTTGTTTTGAACTTGTTTTTCATATATTGATAAACGTTTTGATGTTAAATAAGCAACTGAACAGACAAGCAAGCTAGGCAAAAGTAAATGATAAGAATTTGTCATTTCACTAACAAAAATAATTGTTGAAATTGGAGTATTCGAAACCGCTGTAAAAAAACCAGCCATACCCACAACAACAAATGCACCAGGAGATGAAACGATACTTGGCATTATATGATGAAAAGCTAGTCCAACAGCTCCACCGACAGCCCCACCAATAACAACTGACGGTCCAAATACACCACCACTTCCTCCTGAACCAATAGAAAACGACGTTGTTAAAACTTTTCCAACAGCCAATAAAATTAAAAATGCAATTGATAATTCACAATGAATAGCTTTTTGTGAATATCCATATCCAAATGCCAACGTATAGGGAAGAAAAAAACCAATAATACCTGTACATAAACCTCCAAGTGCAGGTTTGTATATATTGGGAATTGGGATTTTTTTAAACAGCCGAACAACACCATAAAAAGATTTAACATAAAAAATACCCATTCCAACTAAAATTAAGGATAAAACTAAATATGGTCCTAATTCTAATGGATTCTGAAATTGAAATCCCGGGGATTCAAAAAGAGATCCCCATCCAAAAACAAGACAAAATATACAATAGGCAACAACAGATGAAATTCCAGCAGGTATAATGACTTCCGATTCAAATTCCGTATCTCTATAAAGAACCTCTGCTGCAAATAGTGCACCTGCAAGAGGTGCACGAAATATACTCCCTACACCTGCTCCTATCCCTGCAGCCATCATTATACGCCGTTCGCGGTCAGATAGATTTAAAATAGTAGCGAGAAATGAACCAAAACCCGCACCAATTTGAGCAATAGGGCCTTCACGGCCTCCAGATCCTCCTGTGGTCAAAGTGATTGATGAAGCAATTGTTTTTACGATAGGAACAATACCTCTGATATAACCGCCTTTTCGATGATAGGCATCTATTGCTGCATCTGTGCCATGACCTTCAGCTTCTGGTGCAAAAGTATAAACCAACCATCCACTAATTAATCCTCCAAAAGCTGGAAGAAATAACAGAATCCATCTATTAAATTCCGTTATAGATGGAGAAAAGAGGGGATGTTCTCCTGCTGGTTCAGGCGGACGGTACCCGGCAATTAAATCCATAAAGAAAAAAGAACCTAATTGGCATAAATAATGAAAAAGAATTGAACCACATCCAGCAATAAGACCAATCGCTATAAAATAAACTGCCCACTTTCCAGCGTATGCTAGTTTTTGGGATTGTCCACTTATTGTTCCCTGAGATCGTTTAAAAGATATGAACATGTGATAATTATTTTTCTAAATCTTTAACCCCTTGATAAATTTTTTCAAATAATTCAGGGATATATTGTTCGTCAACAGAAGAAAATGCAATACGAATGTCTTGACTTCCTATTGCTATAAGGCCGACTTTGTATTTATCCAAAAGATGAATTCTAAGACTTTCAGCATTAACGGTTTTTAATTTTAAACACATAAAATAACCGGAATTAAATGGATACATTTCAAAGGCTGAATAATATTTTGAATTTTTTAAAACCTCTTTGACCTTTTTGGCTCGATTTGTCAAAATAGCAATTTTTTCTCGACGTTGTTGATCATAATCGTTTGATTTTAAAGCTTTTAATATAATAGATTGACTTAAATGACTTGCATTAGAGATTGTTCCTCTAATGTTACCAGCTGTTTTTCTTTCTAAAGAATCATAGAATTCCGCATGATCACCAGTAATCTTTGTACCAAAGGTAATAAATCCAACTCGAAGCCCCCATACAAACATTTCTTTTGTGGCTCCATCCAATTTAACGGCAAGTAGCCTTTGATCACATTGACATAATCGGGCAAAAATAGATTCTTTGATAGGCGTTTCTTCATATCGTAGTCCAAAATAAGCATCATCTGAAACAGCGATCACGTTTGTTCCTGCTTTAGCAATATCTGTTAAGATTTTAACAATTTGATCCCCTTCCGCTTCAGTTATCGTATAGCCTGTTGGGTTGTTTGGAAAATTTAGAAAAACAATAACTTTATAATTATTATTTGCTTCCTCATGTACACGTTTTTCAAAGGCGTCAATATTAAATCCACCCTTATGATTAAACATTTCATAATTTACAATTTGAGCATCACCACGAACTGCCATTATAAGATTATTATTACCCCACATTTTATCTGGAAAAATCACCACATCATCAGGATCAAGAAACATATCAGAAAAGACACTAATACCATGCGTTATACCATTAGTTACAACAGGAAGGCTGATAGATTTTCCTTTAAGGCTTGGATTTTTATTTATCATATCCTCCTTCCAGGCTTTTCGTAAATCAGGTATACCAAAAGATGGTGCATATCTAAGAACTTCACTGGGCTGCATATTTTTTATAAATGACATGACAATCGGTAAATGCATGGTGTGTAAATTTTCAGTAGCAATTCCGATTGTTGCATTATATTTATCATCAGCTTTTTGTTTTGCTTCTGCACTTTGACTGAGTATCCCTTTTGGAAAGAATAATCTTCGTCCGGTTTTAGAAAACATTTCCATAATATGAGGATTACCATTTTTTAATATAGCATTCAATTCTTGTGCAATAGGGTTTATATTCATTATGTTTATTTTTTTCCTCCTTTACGATACGATAATAAAAAATTATTCTTTATCTAACTCAAACGCTTTGTGTAAAGCACGAACTGCAAGTTCTGTAAATTTTTCTTCAATAATACATGATATTCGAATTTCAGAAGTACTAATTAAAATGATATTGATATTCTCTTTTGCTAAAGAACTAAACATTTTTGCAGCGACTCCTGAATGGCTCCTCATCCCAACACCAACAACAGATACTTTTGCTATTTCTTCATCACCAACAACAGATTCAGCTCCTATTTCTTTTGCAACTTGTTCTTCAATTTTCATAGCTCTGTTAAACTCGGTTTTTGGCACGGTAAATGTAAGATCCGTCAATCCACCTGCTCGAGTATTTTGAATAATTACATCAACAATAATCCCTTCATCACCGACAGCTTTTAGTATTTTAGAAGCAATGCCTGGCTGATCTGGGACTTTATTTAATGTGATTCTAGCTTCATTTTTATTATACGTGACACCTGACACGACGACACGTTCCATATCTTTATCTTCATTTATCACCATTGTTCCTATCTCCTGGTTAAAAGATGATCTAACATGAATGGGTACGTTATATTTTTTTGCAAATTCAACAGATCTAATTTGCAAAACCTTGGCTCCCAAACTGGCCATTTCTAACATTTCATCAAATGAAATTTTGTTGAGTTTTTTTGCTTTTGGACAGATATTTGGATCTGCAGTATAAACACCCTCTACATCTGTATAAATTTCACAAACATCCGCATTCAAAGCTGCTGCAATGGCAACGGCTGAAGTATCTGATCCTCCTCGGCCAAGCGTTGTGATATTACCTAATTCATCAATACCTTGAAATCCAGCAACAATAACTATTTTTTTATCATTTAATAAATCTTTAATGCGGTTTTTTCCTATTTTCATTATTCTGGCTCTACCATAGGCTTCATTTGTTTTAACTTCAACTTGATAACCTAATAATGATTGAGCAGGATATCCCATTTCTGTTAAAGCCATAGCCATTAAAGCAACAGTTGTTTGTTCTCCTGTTGCAAGCAATACATCCATTTCTCGTCTATCTGGTTCTTTGGATAGTTGTTTTGCCAAATGAATTAAATTATCTGTTACACCAGCCATTGCTGAAAGTATAACTACCATGCTATGGCCTTCATTGTATCCCTGAGCAATTCTTTTTGCCACATTTTGAATTCGCTCAGGATTTGCAACTGATGTCCCACCATATTTTTGAACTATTAAGCTCATCGATTTACTCCTGAACTGTATTGTTAATTATTTAAGAATATTATAGAATTTAACAATAAAACTATAACCGTATTTTTTATACTCAAAATTGATGAACTCGTAAAAAGTCATCAGTCAAAGTTTTAACCACAATATAATGATTGATTGGAGATCAAAAGTACAAAATATTTTGGCTCAAATAATATGCGATGACTTTTTACGAGTTCATCAAAATTAATTTACATTTTATTATTATAATCCAATTTTGGTTTTTCATAGCACAATCATTGCCTGCATGAAAAACCTGAATTTTTACTTTAAACAAGTCAAAAATCAGAACTTTCATACAGGGCAATAATTGTGCCATGAAAAACCAAAGTTGGACGCCCATACTATGAAAAAATTTTTGATTACTGACTAATTGATATAAATCATTTTAATACGTCAATTTACATTAAATAAGTATGGTTAGGAATCACGTTTTAATAACTTTCCTATTTGAAGTTGATGAGTGACCTCGGAAGGTCAAAGATATTAGCCGGGGTTGAGGGCGAAAGCACGATACCCCCGGATATTTATTTTATTTTTTATTATATTTATGGATTGAGCCCGGAGTGTCGCAGATAATTCGATCAAGGTTATATTTCTCAATTATTATAAGCGCCCTTGAATCGCGCCAAAAAATATCGCTCGCATTATCTGAGACCCCTCCGGGATCAATGTCCATAGACTCATTTTCCGGGTATCGACTTTCAGCCTCAACCCCGACTAATTTCTTTGACC